>Ga0307422_1001136_pt1 | contig 14019 bp, 14 predicted proteins | sample SalMarWE160290MG_FD_202153 | JGI IMG/M metagenome (GOLD analysis project Ga0307422, IMG submission 202153) | Salt marsh sediment microbial communities from the Plum Island Ecosystem LTER, Massachusetts, United States - WE1602-90 | ecosystem: Environmental > Aquatic > Marine > Intertidal zone >...
GCTGGCGGCCTTAGTGGATTGGTTTTTTCAATTGTGTTCAAATTCTGGAAAACATAGGTGGAAAAAAATTTAACACATTACCGCCTAGTTAGAAAGAAGTTATATACTTAATGCAGTTTATTTAATCAAAGACTAAACGATGCGCTGGATAAGGAGTTTTCATCAGAATAAACAAGCGCTGATACTTTTTCGGCGGGCAATGCTCATCACGTTAGTTGGGAATATTTTCCTGGCGGTGATCAAATCATTTGCTGCTTATTGGAGTGGTTCATCCGCCATGTATGCGGATGCTGCAAACTCTGTTTCTGATGTACTGTATTCAATCCTGCTGGTGATTGGATTGTGGATGTCTCAGCAACCGCCGGACCTCAGCCATCCGCAGGGACACAGCCGATTCGAACCCTTTGCCGCATTGATTGTTACTTTCTCGATGGCATTCGCGGGATTTGAAGCGGGGTGTTCATCTCTTGTTCGTTTTATCGAGGGGGGTGAATCGATCCTTCTGGGCATTCCCCTGATAGCACTGACTGTCAGTGTTGGTATCAAGATGATCATGTACACACTGATTCGGAAAGTAGCCCGTGAAATCTCCAGCCCAGGCCTAGAAGCGGCAGCGAAGGATAACATCAGCGATGTAGGGACTTCATTTGCGGCAGCTTTAGGGATTCTGGGTTCACAATTCATTCATCCGTTGTTAGACCCGGCGGCAGGGATTTTTGTCGCGCTGTGGATCTTTAAAGCAGTGTTCAATCAAGCGCGTGCAAACTTGGGATATCTAACAGGTGCGGGAGCAGATTCTGAAACCCAAAATAAATTTATTGAAGCAGTTAAGAAGATAGATGGAGTCGATGATGTCCATCACATCATCACTGATTACGCAGGCCCTAAATTTGTGGTTGATATGCATATTAATGTGGATGGAGAATTGTCATTGAACGAGGCGCACGCTATTTGCGATCAGGCAATTGACGCATTAACCGCTTTCCCGGAAGTGGACCGTGCTTATGTGCATGTTGAGCCGATTGGATATTTATAAGTATCAAGTGATCTTTTCAACAATCAGCAGGAAATCGACGTGCATAAACCCAATATGGCAGACATTGGGAATAATCGATACTACCTCTCCCTCTATAGAATTTAAAAAATCTTCTAATTTGTGTTGGTCTTCAGTCATACGTATTTTCAAACGATGCACGCGATATTTCATTTTTTATTAATCTCCATTAATGATTGTGACTGGTACTAATATTTATACAAACTTTATCAAATATGTCAATTGGATATTCTTACATATTTTCCATCAACCATGTGGGGTACAATGAAAACTTCAATTTCTAAACCTGAACCAGTGGAGATAAAATGACTGAAAAGCTCATTATCAATGAAGAGTTATATAAAGACCACGAAAACAGGCCGGACCTTGCGGGAGAGCATCCCTTTGGAGACACCCTGCAGTTGATCATGCTGATCATATTTATCGCTGCGGTCGCGGCTGATTACTTCTTCTTTCGGACATATCATCTTATTGGAGGTAAGATCCCATTTGTAGTGCGCTTACCCATAGGTTTCGGTTTGATCGCTTTTGGCGGATGGCTGGCACTGAGGGGTATCCAGATCGTATTTCGTGATTACCGTCTAGAACCAATCATGATCACTGAAGGTATGTTCTCCAGGATGCGCCATCCAATCTACTTTGGGGCAATGCTGGTTTATCTTGGCGTGCTGTGCTTAACGTTTTCTTTTTTAGGCGCGATCGTGTTTGTGTTTGTTATGCTTGTTTACCAATGGCTGGCGAAACATGAGGAGAAATTAATGCTGGGCATTTTTGGGGATGAATATCGAGATTATATACAGCGCGTGCCAATGTGGGTGCCGAAGGTATTCTGAGATCTTCAATAACAGGAAATATATTAATATGGCAAATGACCAGCAATTTCCAAAGCGGTTGTATGGTCCGCGCGCGTTCTACCGGCTGTTGGCCGACATGTTAATTAACATTCGGGATATGCGTGAAGCGGGGAAAGCCCACCGTGTGAGCCGTGAATTTTCAGAGCGAATCATGATGGCTGTTACAGAAGTGAATGGCTGCCGTTATTGCTCATATTTTCACGCTCAAGTTGCACTCAAAATCGGTATGGATAAAGGTGAGATCGAACATACGTTAGCAGGCGATTTTAAGGATACTCCGCGGGAAGAATTAGCAGCTCTATACTTCGCGCAGCATTACGCTGAATCAGGCGGCAAACCGCAGCCTGAAGCGGTACAGTACATGTACGATACGTACGGGGAGGTGATGACTCGCGATATTCTTGCATATACTCATGCGATCATGATCGAGAATGCCTGGGGAAATATGTTTGATGCGCTGCGTTTACGGATAAAGGGTAAACTGAACACATAAGCAACTCTGCGGGGAGAACTGGAAGTAGTGTTCGGAATCGTGGGGATGATGCCGGCGGTGTTCATCCAGCAAGCAATAAAAAAATTGATTTGAGGAGAAAGAGCTGTACTTTTTGACCCGAAAACTGGCGAGAAAAACGCAAATTCAGGTGTCAGTGATTCATTTTTACTCTTCTTCCCTTGAATGATATAGACATTTGTAATATAAATATACGTAATATTGTATTATTTATATGACTTTGTCCGACAATTAAGTTATAATAAGTGCGTGATGATAGAGAGCGATTTATGTCTACGCTTTTAGTTAAGAATGCACACCTCATAGCGACCATGGACGGTGCTAGGCGTGAGATTTCACATGGGGGGATATTCATAGAGGATGGTTTTATCAAGCAGGTGGGGAAGAGTGAAGACCTGCCGGGTTCAGCCGATGAGGTGCTGGACCTTTCTGATCACATTGTGATCCCGGGGTTAATCAACACCCACCATCACTTCTACCAAACGCTGACGCGGGCAGTACCGGCTGCACAGGATGTAAATCTGTTCCACTGGTTAAAAACACTGTATCCGATCTGGGCGCGCATGACGCCAGAAGATATTTATATCTCCACGAAGACGGCAATGGCGGAGCTAGCGCTTTCGGGTTGCACTACAGCATCGGATCATCTGTATTTATTCCCCAATGGTTCACGCTTGGATGACGAGATCACGGCGGCGCGGGAGATGGGCATGCGCCTGCATGCCTCGCGCGGGTCGATGTCTCTGGGCGAGTCAAAGGGCGGTCTGCCGCCGGATTCGGTTGTGGATGAGGAAGATGAGATCATCCGTGATTCACAGCGCCTGATTGAAACCTACAACGACAGCCATCCCGGCTCAATGACGCAAATAGTTCTGGCACCCTGTTCGCCTTTCTCCGTGACGGGTGAGTTGATGAAACGCTCAGCGGAATTAGCCCGCCAGTATGGAGTCCATCTGCACACCCATCTGGCGGAAACAAAGGATGAAGAGCAATTCTGTCAAGAAAAATTTGGATATCGACCGGTAGCGTATATGCAATCGGTTGACTGGGTGGGGGATGATGTATGGTTCGCGCATTCAGTGCATGTCAGCAAAGAAGAAATTGATCTGTACGCCGATACCGGCTGTAGTGTGGCGCACTGCCCGTCTTCGAATATGCGCTTAGCATCTGGAATTGCTCCAATCTGGGAACTGCTGGAGGCGGGCGTGAACGTGGGCATCGGCGTAGATGGCTCCGCGTCGAATGACTCCTCGCACTTATTGGCGGAAACCCGCCAGGCCATGCTGCTGGCACGTGTACGGGCAGGTGTGGAAGGAGCATCGCTGTCCGGTTCAGAAGCACCCATCCTGAGTGTGAGGCAAACACTGGAGATGGCAACTATTGGCGGCGCGGCAGTTCTGGGGCGGACAGACATCGGTTCATTAGAACCCGGTAAATGCGCGGACTTTATCGCTTTTGACCTGAACAAACTCGATTTTACGGGTGCACTGCAAGACCCACTGGCAGCACTTTTGTTCTGTAACCCAGTAAAAGTGGACGTGAATGTGGTAGGCGGAAAATATATTGTTAAGGATGGAGATCTTCAAACACTCGATTTGCCAATACATATTGAAAAACATAATCAAGCGGCAGCACGTTTGCTGGAAGGATAGGGTAGGAATTTTGAAAAAAAACAATCAAAAACATGAGAGTCCATCTCAACGTTTACAGCGTGAGTTGGGTAAGCGCATCGCCAACGCGGAACCGGGTGAAAAACTACCGCCTGAACCTGAACTTGCCCGTCAGATGGGTGTATCTAGGTCAACTCTTCGAGAATCGATGCGTTTCTTCGAAGCGCAGGGGCTGCTTTTACGCCGGCAGGGAGCTGGTACCTTTGTGGTCGATAAGGGCGAAGTGTTTGATACAGGGTTGGAAGTGCTTGAATCTCTGGAAACGATTGCGGACCGCATGGGTCTGGAAGTATCAATGGGTGGATTGGAGATTGAAGCAATATCCGCTAACGCAGACATAGCTGGAGCAATGGGTGTACAGTTAGGGACGAAACTGGTGAGTGTGACTCGTGTGATCAATGCCAAAGGGCATCCGGCAGCTTATTTGCGTGATATTCTCCCAAGAGATATGCTTTCCCAACAGGACTTAGATGAAAGATTCACCGGATCAGTACTTGACCTGCTTATAAAGCGCGGCGACCCGCCGCTGGAGCAATCGCGGACTGAGATCAGAGCCGTCGCAGCGCGTTTAGAAGAGGCGCGTGCACTGAGTGTCCAACGAGGGGACGTGCTTCTTATGTTGGAAGCAAATCTAGTCACGAAAACAGGGAATGTGGTTGATCATTCTTATTCATATTTTTTACCGGGATATTTCCGGCTTCACATAAATCGTAAGATTGGCATTATATAAAAAACACAAAACATATTTGGAGGTAAGAAATGCGAAGTTTTTCAGGAAAGGATATATTATCACTCAAGGATTTTGAACGACCGGAATTTTTCCGCATCTTCGAAGTCACCGCTGAACTGGAGCCGATTGCGCGCGAACGCCGCAATACGGACCTGTTGGCACATAAAACGCTGGTAACCGCTTTTTACCAGCCATCAACGCGCACCCGCCTTGCTCATGAAGCAGCTATGCATCGGTTAGGTGGTCATGTAACCGGCTTCTCCGATGCCAAGATGACCCGAGCGGGCGACTGGTATCAGGAATCAATCAAAGATACGGTCAAGATGCTGGAGTATTATGGCGATGTGATTGTCATGCGCCACTTTAAGCAGGGCGCACCCGCTGAAGCGGCTAAATGGGCCAGTGTACCGGTAATTAACGCAGGCGACGGCTGGGGTGAACACCCCACTCAGGTTCTGACTGACCTGTACACAGTTCTGAATGAAATGGGCACCATCGATGGATTGAACTTCCTGTGCATCGGTGATATGCGCATGCGCACCATGCATTCATTATCCTATGCGCTGACCCAATTCGATACGAAAGTGTTCTACGTTTCCCCGCCCGAGATGTCGCTGACTGATGAATTCAAGAAAGAACTGGATGCGAAGAACCTGCAGTACGAAGAAGCCAAACATGTGGCGGATGTGATAGACCAGGTGGATGTGATTTACATGGAACCGGTTGTTCAACCTGATTACACCAAAGCCCGCCAGGAAGCCAGTAAAGATAAGGGCTTGACTCCGGCGAACTATAAAATCACGCGCAAGCTGTTGGCGGAAAAAGCAAGGAGCGATTCCATCATTTTGCATTCCCTCCCGCGCATGGACGAGCTGCCCCCTGACGTGGATGGCACCCGGCATGCTCGCTATTGGGAAGAAGCCTTCAACGGGGTTGTAATGCGCATGGCGCTGCTGGCTCTGATCCTGGGAGCGATGGAGTAAGAACCCGTTCTATTTACAGAAAGGTGATGATTAAGACAAGGGGTGAAGCTTGCTTCACCCCGTAATAAAAATTGGAGGTTTAAATGCAGACCTATTTACACGGGCACGACCTGATCAGTGACCTTGATTTTTCCAAGGAAGAAGTGGAAACGATCCTTGACGTTGCCTTTGACCTTAAGCGTAAACGTGCGCTTAATGAACCGCACGCCTACCTGCGCGATAAAGTGCTGGCGATGCTATTCTTCTTCAGCTCAACCCGCACGCGCGGCTCGTTTGAAGCCGGTATGGCGCAGCTGGGTGGGCATGCCGCTTTCATTGAAAGTAAAACCACACAAATTTCACATGGTGATACAACTAAGGAAATCGGTGAGATATTCGGGCGTTATTTTGACGGCATTGCTATCCGCCATTGCGACTGGGGTATCGGAAACGGTTATCTTAAGACAACCGCAGAATATTCCCGTGTCCCGGTGCTCAATATGCAGTGCGACATTTACCACCCGCACCAATGCTTGGCAGATTTGATGACAATCTGGGAGAAGAAAGGGCGCAATCTGAAAGGTAAGAAGATGGTTGTATCCTGGGCGTATGCATCCTCCTATTCAAAGCCGATTTCTGTCCCGCAATCTCTGATCCTGCAAATGCCGCGCTTTGGGATGGATGTGGTGTTAGCCCATCCGCCAGAATTCAAATTAATGCCGGAAATCATGGATCGGGCCAGAGCGGAAGCCAAGAAAGCTGGTGTCGGCTTTGATGTGGTACATGATATGGATGAGGCAATCAAAGACGCAGATATTGTCTATGCAAAATCCTGGGGACCGCTGGTGACAACCACAGATGTGGAGGAAGGTGCCAAGATCACTAAGAAATATGAAAGCTGGATCACGAACGAGAAACGCATGAAACTCGCGAAAGAGGATGCGATCTATATGCATCCACTACCCGCTGACCGCAACATTGAAGTAACCAATGCAGTTCTAGATGGACCACAATCAGTAGTGTACGATCAAGCTGAGAACCGCCTGCACGCACAGAAAGCCGTGATGGCGCTTACAATGGGATAAAAAGGAGAAATATGGAAAATAAAGTAGCGGTTGTCGCAATCGGTGGCAATTCCCTCATCAAAGATAAGAAGAATGTTTCCGTAGAAAGCCAATACCAGGCTGCTAAAGAGACAACTGTCCATATCGCGGATATGATCGAATCCGGCTGGACGGTAGCAATCGGTCATGGAAATGGCCCTCAAGTTGGTTTCATCCTGCGCCGTTCCGAGATCGCACATAAAGTTGAAGGCATGCATGAAGTACCGCTGGACGTGTGTGGTTCTGACAGCCAGGGCGCGATCGGATATTCCCTGCAGCAGAACCTACAGAATATCCTTCGGAGTCGAGGGATTAACAGATCCGTCGCAACCGTGGTCACACAGGTGCGTGTGGATGCTGAGGATGATGCATTCAAGAATCCTACTAAACCAATCGGAACTTTTATGGAAGAAGAGGAAGCGCAGCAGCGCGAAAAGGATCTAGGATGGGATGTGGTTGAAGATTCCGGGCGCGGTTGGCGGCGCGTGGTACCTTCACCTCTACCAAAAGAAGTTATCGAACTATCGTCCGTTAAGCAGCTTATCAGTGCAGGACATATTGTTATTACCGTTGGGGGCGGAGGTATCCCCGTTGTGATGGAAAATAATAAACTGAAGGGTGTGGCAGCCGTGATCGATAAGGATTATGCTTCGTCGCTTTTAGCTCGAGAGATCAACGCTGATCTCTTCCTCATTTCCACAGCCGTTGAAAAAGTTGCTTTAAACTTCGGCAAATCGAATGAGAAATGGTTAGATCATATAACTCTTTCTGAAGCAAAAGCTTACCTTGCTGAAGGCACACACTTTGCCAAAGGATCAATGGCGCCAAAAATACAAGCTATCATCTGGTTCCTTGAAGCAGGCGGCAAGCAAGCACTGATCACCAATCCGGAAAATATTAGCCGTGCCTTGAAAGGTGAGACCGGCACCTGGATAGTCCGAGACTAAAATGCAGGATCAGATCTGCGCGCTAAGTGGCTCATAATTCCATTTAGATGGAGAAATCTAAAAAAGCTGATGCTGTTGGGAAAAGCTTACAATTTTATTCCCACAGCATCGAAATAAAAGGAAAGAGTAACGGATATGACTAAATTTTCTCATTATCGATGCTCGGTATGCGGAACAGAATTTGAACCGGATGAAGTCACATATACTTGTCCTTCAGATGGCGGCAACCTGGATATTATTTTTGATTATGGTTCACTCAGTAAAAAGGTATCTCCTGAATTGATAAACACATCACGAGAAGCGTCTATTTGGCGCTATTTGCCCCTGCTTCCAGTTGATGATCCCGGGTATGCAAGCAGCGCATTACACTCTGTCGGGTGGACACCATTGTATACACTGGAAGTGTTAGCGAAAGAAATGAACCTGGAACAACTGTGGATTAAAGATGATGGGCGAAATCCAACCGCGTCTTTTAAAGACCGGGCCAGTGCAGTAGTTATCGCTCGCGCTAAGGAGATTAATGCGGATGTAGTTGTAACCGCTTCAACAGGCAATGCTGGTGCAGCCTTGGCCGGAATGGCAGCTGCGGCGCACCATCAAGCGGTAATATTTGCCCCAAAGACAGCCCCTCCAGCAAAAGTTGCCCAGCTGCTCGTCTTCGGCGCGAGGGTTTTTCTGGTTGATGGCAACTACGATCAGGCATTTGACTTGTCCATAAAAGCGGCAGACACATTTGGCTGGTACTGCCGCAACACTGGATACAATCCTTTTACTGCTGAGGGGAAGAAAACTGCGGCGTATGAAATCTGGGAACAAGTGATTGCGAAACAGAATCTGAAAAAACCGCTGTGCGTGTTCGTATCTGTTGGGGATGGGAACATCATTTCAGGTATCCATAAAGGATTCAAGGATCTGTTAGCTTTAGGATGGATTGACCAAATACCTCGTATCTTTGGCATTCAATCAGAAGGATCATCTGCGATTGCAAACGCGTTTGACGCGGGAACAGAGGTGATTAAACCGGTGCAGGCAACCACGCTTGCGGATAGTATTTCTGTGGATTTACCCCGTGACGGTTTACGCGCACTGCGGGCAGCTACCCAAACGAACGGTGCGTATGTTAAGGTATCTGACGGGGCAATCCTTCAGGCAATCGCACGTTTGGGCAGGGAAGGTATCTTTGCGGAACCGGCAGCTGCGACAGCGTATGCTGGGCTCCAGAAAGCAGTTGCAGACGGGCTGATTGTGAAAGATGATCCGGTGCTGGTATTGAGCACTGGCAGCGGATTGAAGGACGTGAAAGCCGCTGAACAAGCTGTCAAGGCGGCACCGATCATTGAGCCATCGTTATCCGCGTTACAGAGAGCGATGGCAGAAAGAAAATAATTTAGAAAAATGGCTGAAAAAACAAATTTAAATTTACCCAAATATAGTGTTGTTGCCCCGGTATATAACGAGATCGGCTGTGTTCAGGAATTCAATAAGCAAGTATCCGCAGCAATGAAAACACTCCATGAATCATGGGAATTGGTGCTTGTTGATGATGGTTCCACAGATGGCTCCACCAACGCCATCCGTGAGATTGCGAAAAGGGATGCACATGTACGGCCGGTCATATTCGCGCGTAATTTTGGGCATCAGATTGCGGTCACTGCCGGGTTGGATTATGCGCGAGGAGATGCGGTCATCATCATTGATGCAGACCTGCAGGACCCTCCGGCTGTGATGCTTGATCTAATCGAGAAATGGAAAGAAGGATTTGAGGTGGTGTATGCTGTCCGGCGTAAGCGTGAAGGGGAGAGCTGGTTCAAGATGTTCACTGCCTCACTTTTCTATCGCCTGATCTACCGTATCACTGATGTGAAAATTCCGCTTGACACGGGTGATTTCCGCCTTTTAGACCGCAAGGTGGTTGATGTAATGGGGCAGATGCGGGAGAGGCACCGCTTCTTACGCGGAATGGCCGCATGGGTAGGATACCACCAGGCAGGTGTTGAGTATGACCGTAAAGAACGCTTTGCCGGGAAAACAAAATACCCGTTCGGCAAGATGCTGAAATTAGCCTTGAACGCGATCACAAGTTTTTCGTATTTCCCTCTGCAGCTGGCAACCTATATAGGTTTCATATCAGCCGGAATCAGCATTCTTGCGATCCCGATAGTCGCCGCTTTGCGCCTTTCTAACCAGGCAGCTTTATTGGGGCAAGCAACAACTTTGATTGCTGTCCTTTTTCTCGGCGGAGTGCAGCTGATCACGCTGGGAATTCTAGGGGAATATATTGGTCGAATTTATGATGAATCAAAAGGGCGCCCGCTGTATATTGTTAGTGAAGCGCCTGATAAAAACAAATAAATAGGAGAATATAAAATGGCAAAGATGGATTTAACTATCTACCCGGAGCGATTGAAAAACTCAATTAAACGCGCAGGAGATCGAAATATTATTATCCCGACTTTTGCACAAATGAGAGATCCAAACCTGATTCCCGACAAGATAAAAGAAGAATTAAAGTCGATCGGATTATGGGATATCAACCCCCGGAATTTATTTCGAATTACCTGGAAAAATGAACCGAAAGTAAAAGGAGGACAATTCAATGGCGTTAATTATTTTGAGCTGCCAAAATCCTTTACTGGAGTGGACGCACGCATAATTGTGCTGGTTGGAAAATGGTTCCCGACGGGAGCGCATAAAGTTGGCGCGACTTTTGGATGTTTGGTACCGAGATTGGTCACGGGGCAATTTGATCCGATTACCCAAAAAGCTGTCTGGCCTTCAACCGGCAATTACTGCCGGGGCGGTGCGTATGACTCAACGTTGCTGTCGTGCACATCTGTAGCGATCTTGCCTGAGGGGATGAGTAAAGAGCGTTTCGACTGGCTGAAAACAGTAGCCGGTGAGATTATCGCTACTCCAGGCAGTGAGTCTAACGTAAAAGAGATTTTTGATAAATGCTGGGAACTGCGGGAGACCGGCGAAGACCTGATGATCTTCAATCAATTTGAAGAATTTGGCAATTACCTCTGGCATTACGATATGACTGGCCATGCTATGGAGGAAGTACTTAAGAAGGAATTGGGACCAAAGGGAAATTACCGCGGATTGATCCTTACTACTGGTTCAGCAGGTACACTCGGTTGTGGAGATTACATGAAGCAAGAATATCCGGGCAGCCTTGTGGGTGCAAGTGAAGCGCTGCAGTGCCCGACTCTAATGGAAAATGGATATGGCGCACACCGCATTGAAGGTATTGGTGATAAACATGTGCCTTGGATCCATAATGTCAAGAATACCGATCTCATTACTGCGATTGATGATAATGCAGTTGTTTCGCTTTCCCGTTTGTTCAATGAGCCGGTGGGGCGCAAATACCTTGCCAGTAAAGATGTGCCAGAACAATTGCTTTCAAAATTGGACCTATTCGGGTTTTCTGGAATAGCTAATTTGCTTTCAGCTATCAAGATGGCAAAATATTATGAAATGGGTGAAAATGATGTTATCCTGACAGTATTGACTGACTCAATGGAACTGTACCAGAGCCGATTGAAAGAGATGCATGAAGAATATGGTGCATACATAGAAGTGGATGCTGCTGCGCATTTTGCTCGATATTTAGAGGGTGAGGGCACAGATAATCTCCTTGATCTGACCTACGAAGACCAACACCGCGTACATAACCTTAAATACTTTACGTGGGTCGAACAGCAGGGTAAAACTTATGAGGAAATACTCGATCAGTGGTACGATGAGAATTATTGGACTGAATACCAATCCCAGATTGATGAAATTGATGATTTAATCATCGAATTCAATAATAAGGTTGGTTTGATTTAAGAAATAGAAATGGTGGAATGGAATCGTCAGCAACAAAAGGGGATCATTCCGCCTGAGCATGCGTTAATCTTAATAGCAATCGTTCCTTCCCCGCGGGATCTTGAGATCGCGCGGGTTCTAGGTTGGTACCGTATTCCTTTTCGTTTTGCCCCAAAAATTGTTCAGGTTGATTATATTGCGTTTTATCAACCTGCTGTATTTGGAAAGGGACACGAACACTGTGTTGAAACCTTTGCGCCTGTGTGCGGAGTGGAATTAACTACCAGGCAGGAAATTATCCAGAATGAGCCAAATCATCCCCGGGCCAACGAAGAATATTATAAAATTCAACTTGGGCCGCTAACTCAGCTTAATAATCCGATTCGGGCGGACAAATGGAAGCGGATTACGTTTCTTTATACGACTGGTACTCGTTTTGCGAATGCAAAGATCATTAATGACCTGGTCGTCCGTTCGGATGAAAGGAAAGTTCTCTGGCGGTCATTGCGGGAAAAAGCAGCAGAATTTCAAGCTCAACCCCATCAGGATCTGTTGGAAATAGACCTGGATGAGAACATCCTGATAATGCTTGGTGAATTACACTTGATTCGTGAACAGACGGATTGGTACAAGGATATATAATCCCATTTTCAACTAGATAATATAATATGGTTACAAGAGGTAACTATGAACACATTAATTAAATCTGGGAATATCATCACTGCTTCTGAAACATACACTGCGGATATTCTGATCGAGGGAGAGAAAATAAAAGCTATCGGTCGTGATCTGATAACTAAAACAGATACGCAGATTATTGACGCAAAAGGTAAAAATGTACTTCCAGGTGGAGTAGATCCTCATACCCATTTTGATTTGCCAATGTTTGGCACTGTTTCTTCTGATGACCATTACACTGGCCATAAGGCAGCCGCATTCGGCGGAACGACTACCGTCATTGATTTTATTGCCCAGGATGAGGAAAGTCTGCTCAAGAATGTGGAAATTTGGCACAAGAAAGCTGATGAAAAAGCAGCCATTGATTTCAGTTTCCATATGAATATCACACAATTCAATGAAAATGTAGCGAAGGAAATACTGCTGTTGCATAAAGAGGGGATCAATTCATTAAAAGTGTTTACTGCTTACAATGGCCGGTTGCGGTTACAAGATAGTGAGATCTATCAAGTGATGCGCATAGCCAGAGATAATGGACTGCTCGTGATGGTGCACGCAGAAAATGGGGATGTGATCGAATGTCTTGTAGCGGAAGCACTGTTAGAAGGGCATACAACACCTGAATGGCATGCTTATACCAGGCCAGCGCTTGGAGCTGTTGAATCTGTTTACCGGGTCATTTCGCTTGCTGAACAAACTGGTGCACCAGTTTATATAGTTCATATGAATACTAAAGGGGGAGTAGATCACGTTCGCAATGCACGTATGGCAGGGCTACCAGTTATGGGCGAAACGTGCCCACAGTATTTATTCTTTACTGTAGACAAATTAAAAAGAGAAGATGGCGCAAAATGGATCTGTTCTCCACCGATGCGGTCAAAAAATGATAATGCCGGCATCTGGAAGGCAGTGATTGATGGCACTATACAGGTTATTTCAACAGACCACTGTCCATTCTTCTATGATGGAACAAGATCAATTGAATATGAAGGGAAAAAGATCGCTATCCCTGGGAAAGAATTGGGTAAGGGAGATTTCACAAAAATTCCAAATGGACTTCCCGGGGTAGGTGACCGTCTTTTGATTTTATGGTCGTATGGTGTGGGCAGCGGCAAGATTACCGCTAATCAGTTTGTTCAGATGACCAGTACAAATCCTGCCAAGATCTTTGGGATATACCCTAAAAAAGGAACGCTGCTGCCTGGTTCAGATGCTGATATTGCGATCTGGGATCCTAATAAAGAGATCGACTATGGAATCGCTTATTCAAAACACAGAACAGATTACAACCTTTTTGAAGGTTGGAAACTTAAGGGAACTATCGAAAAGGTCTTTTTAAGGGGAAAATTAATTGTTGACGATCAGGAATGGTTAGGTAAAAAAGGAATGGGTGAATATCTTTATCGGGGAGATATTGCCATCCTTTAATTAACGCTATGGTAATTGCGGGTATCTTATTACTTTTATTGACTGCATCTGCAGTTTCCCTTTTCTTGCGTTATAAAGGTGTTCGTTTAGCGTACATATGGATGGTTTTTATTCTCACAACTTTGCTAGTTTGGTTGCTGTTGTTTATTATTCAACCTGAAAAGATTTCACCGTTAGTAGTGAAAAACTGGATAAAAATTGGTTCAACTCCGGTGGATTTGATACTTGAAATGAATGACTTGAATTGGCCAATCAGTATCAGTTATTTC
>Ga0307422_1001137_pt1 | contig 14017 bp, 21 predicted proteins | sample SalMarWE160290MG_FD_202153 | JGI IMG/M metagenome (GOLD analysis project Ga0307422, IMG submission 202153) | Salt marsh sediment microbial communities from the Plum Island Ecosystem LTER, Massachusetts, United States - WE1602-90 | ecosystem: Environmental > Aquatic > Marine > Intertidal zone >...
CGACGGGATTTCATTATTTTGGAGCGAGGCGTTATTACGCGAATATCGGGAGATTCCTGAGCCCCGACCCTATTTCCATACATCCTTTCCTCTTAGATTTAAACCATCCTCAAACATTAAACCCTTACGTTTATTCTCACAATGATCCAGTTAACTACCTTGATCCTTTGGGATTATGGGAAACTCATGCAGAACAAGACGAACATGGCTGGATATGTGTTGTTGATGATCCCATTACTGTTATTGGACATCGAGGTCATTTTGACGCTTATACTTGGTGGAGTGGTTATCAGTTTTTCTACGGAAGTCATATGCAAGGTCAAATGGAGAGTACGGATAGGTCGGTTTATTTCTGGAATGCACTTTCAGATTTTAACGATCCAGTTCCTCAACCCGGAGAAAGCTGGGAAAGTTATTATAAGAGATTCTATGAAGAATATAGTGCCTATATGAAAGTATCCGAAGCCATTGGTATTTGGGGTATACCAGGCACAATGGTATTTCTCAAACAGTATGCTTTTACAGAACTTGGTAAAAATATGGCTTATACTGCAATTGGTAATCCTTCTTGGGCAGGGAGGATAGGTGGTAAATTGGTTCTACAGGGTTCATATAAAGCTTGGGAAGTTACAGGCTTTGCGGGTCAGGTTTTCAAAGGAGCTGGTGCAGCGTCTTTAGGAATTACGCTTTTCAGTACTTCCTATAGAGTTGGATTGAAAAGTAGGGCTTGGATAAATTGGAGCTTAGCCAACAGGGTTTACGAGGAGTAAAAGAATGTATAGTTGGTTTGAAAAAAAACGCCACAGAGATGATAAAATAGGCTATGTCTTTTTTATAATAGCTATAATTAGTGCCATAGTTATATACTTTTATAAAGGAAAAGAGGATTCAGGCTTATATGCTATTCCCGGGATATTAACAATTATAGCTTGGATACTTTCGTTAACAACTCCAGAGGACAGAAAAAATTCTTTTAGATTGATAAATCCAGGAAGAGACTTTTCTTTTTGGATTTCAAGAGGCAAGTCATATCTGAAGAATTTAGAATTTAGGAAAGCAATTAAATGTTTTGATAAAGTGATTGTAATAAATCCAGAGAATTCTGAAGCATGGTATTGTAAGGGAAATGCTTTAATTTTTTTAGGACGTTCGGAGGAAGCCATCTTATGTTTTGACAAAAGTTTAGAAATACATCCTGATGTTCCCGAGGTTTTATATAAAAAGGGTATAGCAATGGGAAATGTTGGTCGTTTTGAAGAAGCTATTGTATGTTTTAATAAGGTTTTAGAATTGGATCCAGAGAAAATCGAGGCTAAACTTTCGAAAGCAGATGCTTTAGCGGCAATGGAGAAATATGAGGAAGCATTACGTATTTTGGAGCAATTGTTGTTGTCAAGACCTAGATATAAAGAGGCAAAAAAATTAAAGAAAGTTATTATTAATAAAAAGAAAAAAAATTTTGGATAATCGTGTATCTGGTGTGTATTTGTATCAACAGGGTCACCTATGAAATGTGAAAAGGAAACTACAGTTTCGAGTTTCGTGTTTCGGGTTTAAAGTTTCGAGTTAAAAAAACTACAATTTCTACATGTTCTACATGTGAATATTCTGGGTGGGGATGCCGATTTAACTATTTGAGAATTTCGCTATTAGACTTGTTTATCTTTCCTTGACTTTTTTGGTTTTTCATCTTAAATTAAATGTCGAGGAGGCGTTTAATGATTAAATCTTCTATAAAAGAGGAAATACTTAAAAAATTAGACTCTCTACCGGCTGAAAAGCAGAAAAGAGTACTTGAGTTTGTTGGGGGTTTAACTGAAGAGAAGATTTCTGGCATTCCCGGACAAAAATTGCTGCATTTCTCGGGTGCTATTGGAAAGAAAGATTTAGATTCTATGAGACAGGCTATAGAGGAGGGATGTGAGAAGATATAATCTAATCACTTTACCATGAAGTGGTTTAAAGATAATAAGGAACGAGATATAAGATTTTCGGATGAACGATTGAATCATATAGAAACAGATCATCCTGAAATGATTGGGTAAACTGATAGAATAAAAGAAGTCTTAACAAGTCCGGATATAATAGTCAGGTCGAGAACAGATAGTGATATTGAAATGTTTTATAAACATTATCCGAGTACGCCGGTTACAGAGAAATTTTTATGTGTAATAGTGAAAAATTTAATTGAGGATTTGTTTATAATAACTGTGTATTTTACAGATACGATAAAAAAGGGAGAGATTTTATGGAAAAAGAAATAAAAGTTTGGTATGATAAGGAAGGAGATTACCTCGAGGTACTTTTAGAAAAAAAGAAGGGCTATTTCAAGGAAACTGAGAATGACGCGGTAATGGAAAAAGTGGATGAAAAAGGTAATATAATAGGATTTTCGATCCTTAAAGTTAGTACTCTACAAGAAAAACCACTTTCCGTTAACTTGAAAAGCGCTGTTGTATAAGAAAGTAATATGATTCCATTCAAAAAATGTCCTGTTTGTAATGGTGAAGTGATTGAGAAAGAAGTGGAGAAATTACTGCGTGGTGGTAACAATACTGCTGTTGTTAAGGTTAAAGCGGAAGTTTGTTTACACTGCGGGGAAAGGTTTTATTCGAAATCGACCATTAATGAGTTCCAGGAAATACGTTCAAAACTTGAACACGAAGAAATATCAGAATTTGAATTATTAGGACATTCTTTTAAAGCGGGAAGTCGATAAAAAACCAACGTAGAATTGAGTTACTCTGTCAGTGACCGCCTACGTTCACCCATTATGATTACGGATGTGAGTGGAAATGTGAAAAAACAAAAGAAATACGAAGCATTTGGGAATTTAATCTGGTCTTCAGGAACTCATGAAGACAACCGTGAGTTCACCTCAAAAGAAAAAGACCCGACAGGTTTCCATTATTTCGGCGCGAGGTATTATTCCGGGGATATTGGGAGGTTTTTATCCCCTGACCCGCATACGGTGAGCCCGGAGAATATAAAATTGAGTAATCCGCAGGAGTTAAATCCGTATGTTTATTGTGTTAATAATCCGCTTAAGTATCTTGATCCAAATGGGTTGTGGCAAACGGAAATATCCTTGTATACTTCTACTGGCTATCTTACGAGAGAGAGTGTTGTTGGTGCAACATTTGCTGTAACTACTCAAGTGATGCCAGGTGTTAAAGCCGGAGAAACATTATTCCGTGCGATTAAAAGAGATATAACTCTTACAGGGATAGATTGGGCGTCGAGTGCTGTTAGTGTAGGTTGTATGCTTCCTGGTGTTTCTCTTGGGGTTCAATCGCTGGCTACTGCTGTAGGAACAGGTACTGAGGTTTCGAGAATAGAACAAGCTAAGCAGGATGAAATGAAGTTTAAGATATTTGGAAAAATTACAGGAAAAAGCCTTGATAAGTTTGCTCCTGGTGATGCTTATAGGATAGGACAAGTTGGAGGAATGAGTAAAGAACGAATGGAGAATCATCCAGATATTCGGAAGATGAAAAAGATAGATGATTTTTATAATCAAATGGATGAAGTAGGATGGAACTTTGAAAAATTAAGTAGTGATCAACAAGGTAAGTTTGGAGATATTTACGATGCGTATCGCGAATTTAATTCAGGCTGGTAAAATACTAGTTTTTTTATTGGTTTTTACTGGATGCTGGCATGGGCCTGTCATTGATGACGTTAGAAACAAAATCCTTGTAAGAGATGGGAATTGTAATATTTTTGCCGTGGATGCCGAAACCGATAAGTGGGGAAAAATAGTAAGAAATCCTCTTGGAAACTGTCTTACTAACCCAACTTGGATAAATAACTCAGAATTTGTATATTGTCAGAGTTCTTCTAATTCTTATGACATACATCCTTTGGTTTTAACAAATGTAAAAACAGGAGGAAGGGAGGTCATATATAAAAGTAAATCTCGTCTGCACTATTTTAACCATTTTTCGGATAGAAAGTTAGTAATACAAGATGCTATAGAGGCTCCCTGGTTTCATTTTTTTGATATTAAAGAAGGGAAGATATTAGATAAAATATCGCTGTATACTCAGTTGGAAACAATACGGATTATTGCTGTTTTGCCTTCCACAGACTCATTACTTTTTCAAGGAATTGATACCTTGAAATATAAAGATTTACCTCGCTATCCATCTGGATATATTCAAGAATTCTCCGACTCACTCGACGATATATACTTATACGATATTGGCGAAGATAAATTAATCCAACTTACCAATTCTCGTTGGTCCGATATTCATCCCGCATGGTCACCTGACGGTAAATATATTGCTTTTGCTTCTAACAAAGAAAGAAATTATGATATTTTTATAATGGAACTAGAAAGTAGAAGAATTAAGCAGTTAACTACAGAAAATGCAAAAGATCAGTATCCGGAATATTCACCAGATGGTAGTAAGATAGCGTTTGTGTCAGATAGAAGTGGAGAAGATCAGGTTTGGTTGATGGACTCAGACGGTGGAAATCTAAGACAATTAACGGAGATAGAAAAAGGAGTTGGAGGCCCGCTTTCTTGGAATCCGAAGAAATAACACGTATCAACGGGATTAGGTCTTCTTTGAAAAGAGAAACTATAGTTTCGAGTTTTGGGGTTCGTATCAATATCAACGGGGTCACCTATGAAAAAATTGCATCTTTTAATTAATATATCCTAAAAAAGCACCTTGTCAATCACACACTCCTTGTTATATTTTTAAATATAATATAGGACCAAGTGTCAGTCACCTATCCGTACTCAAGGTACAGTATCCTTGACTTTTTTATGTTTTTTCTCATTCTTCTTTTGATGCGTTGTCCCATTTTTATCTTTACTCCTACAGTTTAATATCTATCAATTTATCACGTTTTAGTTGACATTTAATTAAAAAAGAATAAACTTATTTATAAATAATGAAAAAAATACAATTTAGCCAACACTCACTCGATAAAATAAAAATTTTGAAGAAGCATGGTATTATCGTTAACAAAGAGTTAATTAAAAAAATTGTTTTAAAGCCTCAACAACTGGAGGAAGGTTATAAAGAAAGGTTTGTGGCTCAAGGCAATTTTGATAAGACCCGTGTCCTGAGAGTTGTATATGAAGAATTAGGCAAAGATAAAATACTTGTTATTACCTTATACCCGGGGAGGAAGAAAAGATATGAGAAAAATTAAATATAGTAAAGATGTTGATGCTCTCATAATCGAATTGTCCGATAGTCCAATAGATTTCGCGGAAGAAGAAGGGCAATTCATAATTCATTTTTCTAAAAACAGGGAACCTGTGTTATTGGAAGTGCTTGACGCTAAGAGTTTTATAATGAATTCGCTCTCCAGTCTGTTAGAAGAAAAAGAAGTGGCAATTTCATAAAATAATCTATAGAATAGAATAGTGTGGAGAATTATTTTTCTTCCGTTCGAACAGAATCGGTTCACCTATTATGATTACGGATGTGGATGGAAATGTGAAAAAACAAAAGAAATACGAAGCATTTGGGAATTTAATCTGGTCTGATGGAACTCATGAAGACAAAAGAGAATTCACCTCAAAAGAAAAAGACCCGACCGGTTTCCATTATTTCCCATTCAGGTATTACTACGCGAATATCGGGAGATTCCTGAGCTCGGATCCCGCCATCATATATCCTCAACTTTTAGATTTGGCGCATCCATTAACTCTACACCCATACGCTTATTGTCACAATGACCCGCTGAATTTTATAGATCCATGGGGATTGTTTGAGGAACCAGAGATTTGGATGCCGGGAGAGGGTGTTACTGTAACTGGCAGAAGACCTTTCGATGCATATACTTGGTGGAATGAATATCAGTTTTTCAATTCTTCGATGTCTTCACCTCCACCGATAGATAATACTAGGGTTGTTTATGGAGGAAGAGAAGGAGTGTCTGCTTCGAAATTGCTTCTTGCGGATATGATGGGTGAAGGAGCAAACTGGAGCAAAAAAAGTTTAATCAATTTCAATAAAGGATACGGAAATCTTAACGTTGCGCTTGTCAGCCATTATCTGTTGGGTGGAACATTTGGAGTTTTGAAAAGTCAAGAAGGGTGGCATATAGAAATCGTTTTAATTACGGGAAACCCAGGGGGTTCTGTAGCATTGACTCGTTCTACAAGTATGGTGACATCTGGTTTCCATTCTGCAGCACAGGTAAATGTACAGAATATAACTCTACAAGCTGGGACTTATTTAAGAGATGGATCTACTTGGGGAGAAGGTGGTGGTGCAGTAGGTATAGGTCCTGCTGGACCTTCATACTCAGCTTGGGGTGGAGTCATTTTTGTCTCACCCGCTTTGCATATGCCTGATAGAGGAGGAGGTAATGAATGGAGATCATCTGGTGGTGGATTTTAATCTAATGGAGGATATTATAATAGGGTTTATAATCTTATCACCGTTTTTTATTGCTGGATCTTTGATATTGGTTTTTAGAAAGCAGGTTGCCAAGTATGTTCAAAGGTTTTCTATGGAAAGTTTTAAGCGAAATCCTTGGATGAGACGCTTCCGTAAAGGCACCTACAAAAACCTTAATGATATGGATTATTGGTATAAAAGTGTAATAAAGTTCGGGATTTTTATGATTGTAGCTGCGGGTCTTTTACTTGTTATGATTGTTCTTTGATCTGAGAAAGACTAATAAATAATGTAAATTATGATTCATATATAATAAGTAATTAAAAGGTGTTTTTGGAATTAATATGATAAAAAATAAACTATTTTCTGAATTAAAGTTTATTCTCATAATACTTCTTTATCCATTAAGTTGTATTATGGTAACTCAGCACGATTATTACAAAGCGATATCTTCCGCGAATAAAACTCTTTGGCTCTTGTTTAATAAAGAATACGAAAAAGCCTATAATGAATTGCATCTAGAAGCTAAAGAGAAAGTTCCTTTTGAAATTTTCAGTGAAATGATGCAAATGGCCTTTTGTGATAAAATGGCAGGCAATCTAAAAAAAATGAAATTTGATTATTATGTGCCGGTTACTGGAGAAAAGGCTATACAATTATACTATAAAATTGCTTACAACAATCCTAGTATGGGAAACATATTGCATCTTGTTTTGTTGGGAGATGCTGTGGAGGGTTACAGAGTATATATTTTAGATTTCGGGAATGTGGCTAAATATCCGCCAAATGTAAAGTACTTTAATCAGAAAAAACAAAAAATTAAAGAGGATATTGTAATTGAGACCGATACGATAATAATAACTCCTGATTCTCTGAGAGAAGGGTTTAAATTTTATTAATATCAGTTTATCTGTAAATCTAAAGTATATCAACGGGGTTAAACCTTCTTTGAAAAGATAAAAGCGTCATGCGTTATGCGTCGAGCGTTTTGTGTTTAAAAATTACAAAAAAAACTGAGTAACTTTCTTCTTTTTTCTTCTTCTTCTTTCGATGTCTTTTTGTTTATCATATACTTAATTACGAGAAGGGGAATTATGCAGTTTCTTTAGTTTTTAATCATTGCTTTTATCAGAGAAAAATGTAATATTAATAGGATGGACCTTTTAAAAAGGATAAAGAAATGTTTTGATAGTGATCAAATTCTTTATACTCACCATGCGATTCTTGAGATGAGAAACGAAGAGTTTGGGCGAATAGTCGAACAGGAAGTGTATGAAGCAGTTTTAAGCGGTGAAATTATTGAAAATTACCCTGATGATAAACCATATGCCTCTGTTTTGATTTTTGGCAAAACATCGGGTTGTAGGGCTTTACATGTTGTATGCGCGTACGATAAAGAAGAGGATGCAACGATAGTTATAACTGTATATGAACCTAACCCTGATGGTTGGATTGGCAATAAGAAAAGGAGGGAAAGATGAAATGTGTAATTTGCCACAGCGAGGATATCGAAGTTAAGAAAGTCAAAGAAGAAATTAAAATTGGCAATGACATTATCTACGTACCCGTCGAGATTCCTGTATGTAATAGCTGTGGGGAAAGATATTATGACAGGAAAACCCTGCAAAATTTGGAAGAGATTGAATTCAGATTAAAAAATAAGGAAATTACTGTTAAGGAAGTCGGAAAAGTTTTAACTGTTTAATCGAAAAACTATTGAGCTGTAATTAGTATGGGAACTAATAGAAAAATCGGTTCACCTATTATGATTACTGATGAAGTTAGGGGTTAGGATTTTGGATTTAGGATTTAGTAAAAAAACAAAAAAACAAAATAAAAACTCCGTGTCCTCAGTGGCTCCGTGTGAGGATAATAAAAAATACGAAGCGTTTGGGAATTTGGTCTGGTCGAGCGGAACACATGAAGACAATCGTGAATTTACCTCAAAAGAAAAAGACCCAACCGGTTTTCATTATTTCGGAGCAAGGTATTATTACGGGAATATCGGAAGATTCCTGAGCCCGGATCCGCATACGGTGATGCCGGGGAATATTGATTTAAGTAATCCCCAGGAACTGAATCCGTATGTTTATTGTGTGAATAATCCATTAATATATGTTGATCCAAGTGGTAAATTCAAAATGGATGCACATTGGTCTGCACTTAGTGGTTGGAGTTACACGTTAGAGTTCACCTGTCGAATGAATGAGCTTAGTAAAATTGTACCCTCAGACCCAATATCTGGCATACCGGCTTTAGTAGAGGCTTTTGCTACGAGAAAATCCGTTACTAGAAAAAAGGATAATCTTTTTATTGAGTTCCTCCCTACAGGGAAACTTAAAAATATGGAAATAGCTTCAGACGCTAAGATGGGAAAAATATTTAAGGATATGTTTCCTGTGGAGAAAAATCCCGATATTTATCATGGTATTAAGGGTAGCGGTATTAGTGGAGATAAAGTAAAGGAATTCTTTACGCAAGTGTTGGATGACGCAAAATCTGATGTTAAGTTAGCAGAACAACTTAAAGAATTGTATGACATTGAAACCATATCGGATATAGATGAAAAGTTAGAAGAAGCAAATCAATATTTTAAAGATAGTCCCAGAAATTGGATTCCCGAAGCAGGTGGCTGGGGACCAGAATAGGATGACAAATAAGAAAAGATAGGAATAGGAAGGCTTTTCCTTTCTGTTTATTGAGGAGGAAAGTTGTTATCGAAAGAATCAAAAAAAAGAATAATTGTTCTATTAGTAATTTTGCTTTTATATTTGTTGATCTTGCTTTGGACAGTACGTATTGGCTCATTGTGGGAGTTTCCCATCCTAACAATTATTATATTTTTACCTCTAATTGTCTTAGGCACAATCTTTACGAGAAAACATACCGTTTCAGACCAAATTTCTTATCTCTTTGCTACTATGGTTTTAGGGCACTTAGTTTTTATCCTTTTTCTTTCGTTTTTCTTTCTTATGCCAATTAACTACATAGTAGGAATGCTTATATCGGTATCTTTTCCAACTTTATATATTACTGTATTGCGTCCAAAACAAGGTTGGTAATGGGAATATTCGTATCGTTTTTATTAATTAATTTTTTGATATTCTCTGTCAAATCATTCATTCCATTAAAGGCAATTAATAGGACGTTAATCTGGTTTTTAATTATATTAGGTACCGGGATTATTTTTGGATTACTAGGAGAACATATTGGGAAAAGGTTAAAAAACACGAAATAAATATTATTACACCAAGAAATATCAACGGGGTTACCTATGAAAAGATTACATTGTTAGTTTAACTAACGGTTTCGAGTCTCGCGGATTCTTCGAATCGGTTAAGTCGTTAAATTGAGAAATAGTAAAATAGTAAAAAATATGAAGATTGAGGGTTGCCGATTTAACCATTCGACCATTTAATCTGTTTTGATACTCCGTGTTCTCCGTGCGCCGTGTGTGAGGATAAATTGTAATCAACTATCGTTTCTGCTTGACATAAGAAATAATAAGGTTATATTTTAACAAATGGTTAAAGATTCGGTTTATATTGAAACAACCGTAGTGAGTTATTATACTTCTAAACCCAGTAGAGACATTATTGTTTTAGCTCATCAAGAAATTACACGTGAATGGTGGATTAAAGCTATTAAAAATAAGCGTTACGAAATTTATACTTCGGCGATTGTTATAGAGGAAGCTAAAGCGGGAGATTCTAAAGCTGCCAAGAGAAGGTTACAGGAATTAGAGAGTTTTCCTCTTTTAAAGTTAAACGATAGGGTGGAAGAGATGGCAGAAATTTATATTAAAAAATTGAATATACCAGAAAAAGCTTTTCGAGATGCGGCTCATCTTGCTGTTGCTTCAGTTCATAATATCGATTATTTAGTAACCTGGAATTGTAAGCATCTTGCCAATGGTGAAATTATTAAGCAGTTAATGGGTATAAATAATATTTACGAAATACATACTCCTATCATTTGCACACCGGAGGAGTTAATGGAGGGTTAAATTATGTGGAAAGATCCTATTGTTAAGGAAGTACGCGAAGCCGGCAGAAAACTTGAAAAAAAAGCCAACCATGATTTGCATGTTTTTTTTAAAAATCTCAGAAAAAATGAGCAAGATTTAAATCGTAAAGTGGTTTCTAAAGAGGAAAAGAAAACCACTTCTTCTAAAACTTGAGGAATTATAAGAATATAGAATGGAAAAAATCGATGCTGTGGGGATGATGAGAGGTATAAGACAAAAAATAACAGATAGGTATTTGAAAGATATAGGCTTAGAGGAAAAAGAACTTCAAGAGATACTCAAAAAATATGGAATAAAAAAACAGAAGGTCGGAACTCATACACAATTTAAATAAGTTTTTGTCTAAGTCTATTGGTTCACCCATTATGATTACGAATGAAGTTAGGGGTTAGGATTTTGGATTTAGGATTTAGTAAAAAAACAAAAAAACAAAATAAAAACTCCGTGTCCTCAGTGGCTCCGTGTGAGAATAAGAAATACGAAGCGTTCGGGAATTTAATCTGGGAAGAAGGCGCCTTTGATGACAACCGTGAATTCACGGGTAAGGAGAAGGAACCAACGGGTTTTCATTATTTTGGAGCGAGGCGCTATTACGCGAATATCGGAAGATTTAACTCTCCCGACCCGCATACGGTTATGCCGGGGAATATTGATTTGAGTAATCCGCAGGAGTTAAATCCTTATGTTTATTGTTATAATGATCCACTAGCTCTTGTTGATCCGGACGGACTATCTGCTATGGCAGCAGCACGTCAAGTGCTTTACACCAATTATGAGGTTTTATTGCCTAATGTAGGGGGTTGCCATTGTGAACCAGGTGGTTTACCCTTTGATTTAGGTACAAAGATAATCTCGGATGATGTTGCAGGATTCTCTTTCTCTAGAGCTTGCCAAATACACGATGCGGCTTATGCCACAGAAGGGATATCCAAGGCATTAGCAGATGTTACATTCCTTAAAGCGATGACCGAAGCGGTTTTTAGTCAAGCTTCACAAGAAGGAAATTCTTTGGATTTTACGAAAGGACTGGAGGGGGCAAGAAAATATTATGACGCAGTGTCTTCTTGGTCTATTACAAGTGGAAAGCTTGGAGCAGGAAGGGCTTACAATGTATCTCAGAAATCCACTCTATACAAGTGGACTGACGGTGGATTAGAGAGAATTAACACATTGGAAGGCATTGATTGGAATAAACTATTAAATGGAGGCAGAAATAATCAAGTAGATTATCTTGATTTGCTTGAAGAGGAATATGATGATTTGGATGTTTTGTATTATGGCCCACCGTCTGGAGCTGCTGGGGGTCCGTAGAAACATGTATCTGGGATCAAATCTCGACGTTGGACAAGTCCTTCCGGATTAGTAGATTAGGTTAATTAGTAAAATGGCAAAATATTGAAATAGAATTGTTGGTCCGCTGGATTACTTGAATTTTTGAATAATTAGATTGTTAAATTGAGAAACGACGATTCGGTAAAAGTTAAGTTGTTTTTTAAGAGATTAAAAATAAAAAAAATGTTAAAATTAAAAAATAAAATTAGATTTCCTTTATTAATAATTGGTACAGGATTTCTGGTTACCCCTTTGATAGGTGGTATTGTTGGACTCTTAAAGGGCGGGATGGAGGAGTTCGTTAATTCATGGAAATTTTGGGCGAGCGATCTTGTTATAGGGATTTTTGGAAAAAACTTTTCACCTTATTTTCTAATAGATGTTTTTCCCTATGTGATTCTTGCGGTGCTATGGATTTTTACTTCAATAAGACAAAAGGGCAAGTGGGAACTTAGCAAGAAATATGGATTAGTTACTGCTTACCTGCTAGTTGTCTCAGGTCATATTTTTATTTACACTATAATTTTCTTAGATTTATACTCGGAAGATCCATCTTCAACCGCAAGCTTAGGAATATTAGCTTTTCCTCCTTATGCAGCTGTTATTGGAAGTTTAGGGTTTACATTTGGATGGTTTATAGGTTATTTTATAAAGAAACGGCGCCATACCAGATAAATATATCAACAGTATCACTTATGAAAAATCACATCGATAAAACATCAGTCTTCCGTCGCCAGTCATCAATCGATAGTTAAAACAAAAAAATTTAGTGTATTTAGTGTGTTTCGTGGTTGAAAATCCATCTTGACAGAATCGGTTCACCGATTATGATTACAGATGAGAGTGCAACTGTGGTAAAAGAGAAAAAATACGAAGCGTTTGGGAATATTGTCTGGGAAGAGGGGATTCATGATGATAATCGTGAGTTTACAGGTAAGGAGAAGGAATCGACGGGATTCCATTACTTCGGTGCGAGGCGCTATTACGGGAATATCGGAAGATTCCTGAGCCCCGATCCTCATACGGTGAGCCCTGAACTCCTTCATCTTGCCAATCCTCAAACATTAAACCCCTATGTTTACTGCCATAATGATCCGGTTAATTATTTTGACCCGTGGGGGTTATACGAAGAAGATTTTGATAGACCAGATAAATATTACGAAGGAGAAGGTGTTACTGTTATCGGGCGTAGAGATAATTTTGATGCGTATACTTGGTATAACAACTATCAGTTTTTCAATCAATCGTATAGTGCCGGACCTACAAATTCTTCATCTTATTGGCAAGATAGAACAATAGAGAGGAGTTTTGCTAATTTTAATGGAACAAACCAGTATTATGAAAGCTCGGATAGGCATAATTTAGCGGGATATGCTCTGTTATTGACTATGGCAGATGGTCCTGTTATTCCAATTGGTGATATTGTTGCAGTCGCGATAATATTAGGAGAAGGTGTTTATGCGATAAATAAAGTCATCCAACTTAGCAAAACTCCTAACGTAGAACCGTATCCTGGAGCTATGAAGGGGAAAAGAGTAAAAATGATTGATAAATCAACCCCTGAAATGGCTCATCCGAAAGGTAATCCGCCGCCTCCACCTCCTACACCTGGAAAAGAACCTTGGTGGATGTTGCTTCTTAGATTAATACATCCCTACATTAACAAAGGGAAATAAGCCTGCTAAAAGTGAGTTAGATTCTTAATGAAGATAGAAATTGCGCCTAATCTAAAAAAGTCTTACACCTATGATTTTGAGAAAAGTATAAGAGAAATACTGAAAAAAATCTCTAAACAAAATCTTGCAGGATTACATAAAATTCAAATTATAGATTATTCACCTGAGAAGCGTCGTAAAGATTACTATGGATTTTACTATGGAAGAGAGACAGGCGAAAAACAACCTAGAATAGTAATTTGTGTAAACAATATATTCAAGGGATATCCAGAATTTATCATAAATCATACGTTTATAACAAAGCTACTATTAGCTGAGACACTCTTTCATGAAGTTGCTCATCACTGTCAATCATTAAGACATGGAATGAATAAGAATAAGAGTGAAGATGATGCTAAGAGATACGTAAGAGAAATGATGCGGCAACATTTTAAATATCGGATTTTATTTTTAAAAATACTTTTAAGTCCGTTAGCAGTAATAAGGAGTTTGTTAATTAAAATATCAAATATCAAAGGGTCAAATCTTCTTTGAAAATGTATCAACGGGGTTACCTTTAAAAAAATTATATTGTTCATATCAACGGGGTCACCTATGAAAAAATTACATCTTTT
>Ga0307422_1001139_pt1 | contig 14010 bp, 11 predicted proteins | sample SalMarWE160290MG_FD_202153 | JGI IMG/M metagenome (GOLD analysis project Ga0307422, IMG submission 202153) | Salt marsh sediment microbial communities from the Plum Island Ecosystem LTER, Massachusetts, United States - WE1602-90 | ecosystem: Environmental > Aquatic > Marine > Intertidal zone >...
AACTTTGAGCTTTGAGCTTTGAACTTTGAGCTTTGAGCTTTGAGCTTTGAGCTTTGAGCTTTGAGCTTCCGGTTCACCCTGTTCAATGTTCACTGACAAAGTCTTTCCTTTTCGCATCAAGCGCAACGGCAATGTTGTTAATTACCTCCCATGCTTTCATTACATGAGTTTCCTTCACATAAGTCTGGGCGATCATCACGCGTAAAGTGAATTTATCACGTAACCTGGTATGTGATAAATACAATTTTCCACTTGCATTGATCTCTTCTAATAATTGTTCGTTAAAAGCATTAATATTCTTTTCATTGTCTTCATTTTCCGGAAGATACCGGAAGCAGATCAGGTTGAAAAATACCGGTGCAAGAATTTCATAATTCTTATTGCCTTCTATAATCCTTTTAAGCTTTTTAGTTAAACTAATGTGTCTTGCAAGTATTTCCTGCAAACCTGACCTACCGAAATTCCTGAGTACGAACCATAATTTAAGGGCGCGAAATCTCCTTCCAAGAGGAATGCCCCAGTCGCAATAATCATTTTTTTCACCCTGGGTTGTCGTTATCAGGTATTCAGGCATAATATGAAAAGTCCGTACCAAAGCATCCTTGTCTTTTACAAAATATGCAGAACAATCAAAATTCGTAAACAACCATTTATGCGGATTAAAAACAAAACTGTCGACATTCTCAATTCCCTCTATCATCTTTCGATACTCCGGCAGTATCAGGGCTGATCCGGCAAATGCAGCATCAACATGTAACCACAGCTTGTGTTTTTTACAAATCAGGCCAACCGGTAAAAGCGGATCAACTGCAGTTGAACTTGTAGTGCCAATAGCCGCGACTACACATAAAGGTTGAAACCCGTTTTTTTTGTCTTCTGAAATCGACCGCTCAAGTTGATCAGGCAGTATGCTGAAATTTTCATCTACACCGATCTTTACCAGGTTTTCTTTCCCTATACCTGCAATTTTAACTGCTTTTTCAACTGATGAATGAGCTTCCGTTGAACAATATATCCTGAATTTCTCATGATAAAAGCCCTTATTATTCACCTGGTAATTTGAGGCCCTCTCGCGTGCAGATAATAAAGCACATAAGGTAGATGTGGAAGCGGAATCCTGTATAACCCCGGAAAAGCTTTCAGGCAGACCGGTTAAACGGATCAGCCATTTCATCACGACTTCTTCAAGTTCGGCGGCAGCAGGGGATGTTTCCCATTTCATGCATTGAGCACCAAGTGCAGCAGTAAGCATTTCAGCAAGAATGGAAGGGAAACTGGTATTTGCAGGAAAGTAAGCAAAAAAATCAGGACTCTGCCAGTGGGTCATTCCCGGTAAAACAATATTAACAAAATCCTCAAATATAGTATCTATCGATTCTCTCTTATCTGGAGGTGAAGCAGGAAGCTGTTCATAAATCTCCCGGGGCTTTACCTGTGATTTTACCGGAAACTTTTCAATATTTTCGTAATATTCCGCTATCCATTCCACAAATCGGTGACCGTATTGCCTGAATTCATTCGTATCTATCATGATAAATTATTATTAACGTATTATTATAAAAACTAACATAACCAGCATTATTATAACGTCTAATCAAGATATTCCTATTCAAAGATAATAATAAGGCTTTAAATCAAATACCTGAAATGGGAATGACTTTCCAACAGGCGCGGTGATTAAATAAGTTGGCAAAATGTTTAATTGGCCGTGGCAAAATAATACAGGCATGGACTACAAATCCGTGCCGGCAAATCAAGCAAGGCTTGGGCAATCCGAAAATGCAAGAGTATGCTCGCGCGTGTTTATAACGCGTGCGCATGATGCGGGGTTTACTAGTCTTAAACGAGAAATTTTCGGGTAAGCGTAACGCGGCAAATGGGACATTCCGGCCATCATCCAACAAACATTATTCAAGCAGGGTAAATGCAACATGTTATTAAATTCCCGAAAATTATTATAAGAAAACCGGGAAAACAGGTAATTTTGAATCTCATGATCTTTTTCTGCGTTTAACAGATTAAAACATTAATGACAATGAACATTGATTTATATGATGCCAACGGATTAAATTTTGTAGAATTGAATATTACCGGGGATAACGATAATTATATTCGCTGCGATAAGGAATCAAAATACATTGACAGTGAAGTTTTTAATCTTTTCTCAAATTGTTTTGAATCTGCAAATAAATTATTTGATTACTTTGAGCCGACAAAGTATAATGCACGAAAGATCATACCCTTGCGAAATGAACTCATTAAATCTCGTGACAGATTGAAATCAGCAGTTAACCTCACTGATTTTTTAAGTTTCATCAATGAACAGTTTCTTGGCAGTGAATTTATAAACAGTTTGCAGAAAGCAGACCCTGACTGGAAGGATAACTGGAGAGATTATCTGAAAAAGATCATTAAGGTTAATGAAGAGATAATTTCACTTACGGAGAAGTGTGCCGACGAAGAAAGGACACTATGGATTATTGGATATTAGAAAAGAGGGGTACCCGAAAAAATCTTAATCACTGAATTCATAATATATCCCAGCTTCCTACCCTCGTGGGATAAAGAATTCCTTTTTTCAGCATTTTCAAAAACTCCGAACGTTTAATCTCTTCAGCTCCAAGGCGACGCATGTGCGATGTGGATTGCTGTGCATCAATAAAATCAAAATCCATCTTCTTCAGCAGTTCCACCAAAAAATACAAAGCTACTTTTGATGCATCCGTTTTTAAATAAAACATAGACTCACCAAAAAAAACCTTCCCGATGGATACTCCATATAATCCCCCGGCAAGGCGGCCTTCAAAATAGCTTTCAACCGAGTGGGCATACCCGGTTTTGTGAAGACAAATATAGGCATCGATCATTTCACCGGTAAGCCATGTACCCTTGTGACGCCTGAGGTTAACATCCGAACAAAGCCCGATAACTTCCTCAAAATTAGTGTCAAATTTAACCTGAAATCTGTTTTGATTGATTTTTTGCCGAAGGCTTTTCGAAACTTTTAAACAATCAGGAAAAAGCACAAGACGGGGGTCGGGTGACCACCAAAGAATGGGTGAATTTTCGTTATACCAGGGAAAAATCCCCATTGAATATGCTGTAAGTAAGGTATCTACTTCGAGATTACCGCCGGCAGCCAGCAAACCATCACTGTCAGCAGTTTCAGGGTCAGGAAAAAATATTTTGGCAGCCATAAAATACCGGGTTAAAGTACGGCTATAAACAAAAAAACCGGCATTTAACCGGTTGTGCCCAGGACAGGAATTGAACCTGCACGTCCTAAACGGACACATGGCCCTCAACCATGCGCGTCTACCATTTCCGCCACCTGGGCATTAAAAAAATAAGCAAAATGCAAATCCATAATAAAAAACGTGCGCATGAGAGGACTCGAACCTCCATGCCCGAAGGCACTGCCGCCTGAAGACAGCGTGTCTACCAATTTCACCACATGCGCGATAATCGCTGATAAATTCTTTTAAAATAAAAATATCAAACGGAGTGCAAATTTATAAATTTATGCTAATATCAGATAAAAAAAGTGAAATTATCGTAATATGAACTGTCGGATTATGTAAGGGCTATGGGTTTCTATACCGATATTTCATTCTTTTATGAATGTTTCTGCAACCTAATGAGTGATAAACCGAAATCAGTTAATCATTTATTAATTTAAATCATTGAAATATCTCATAGATCTGTCATTTCATTATACCAGTAAAAAATGTAAAAAGGTCGTTGAATGTTAACCCTCAACGACCTTTGGCATGGCATAGTAAAATTAAACCCCATTACTTATTTTGTTCTGCCTGCTTTTCTTTTAACGTACGTTGCTGACTATTTATTATGCTTTTACTTTCTTTTTTGCTTTCTTCCCTGTTTATTCCTGCTGGTTCCAAATAATAATCAACATAAGCGGTAAAAGAGTTTAGCTCATTCGGGATAAGCGGATCTGTTTTGATAAATTTAATATCTTCATCACGTAATGCATAATTATTATGTGAGGCATGGTACACATCAATATAATATGGTAAAGGATTCAATCCCTGAAATACCACAACCCCATTTGCATCCGTATTGGCTTCAATTACCAGGTTAGTTTCATTGTCCCAGTCAGTAAGAGTGGGATATAATCTCACACTGGCTTCGGGCACAGGATATTCGTCCCAGTATTCAAGTACGGTAATCTCAAGTGTTGTAGGAAACAATACATCAATATCCATATAAGCTTCATCTGCCGGGTGACCGTCACGAAAGGCCGTGAGAGAAACAGTATAAACACCATGCGACCTGTAAAAATGGATCGGGTTTACTTCATTGGATACATGACCGTCACCAAAATCCCATTCATAATAATCGGCACGATGTGAAGTATTGGTAAATTGGACATCTTCATACTCATCAACTACCTGGCTCGAAACTGTGAAATTTGCCTGGGGACGGCTGTCACAACCTGCAAGTATTATTGTACCTGATAATACAAATAATATAAAATTCTTCATAATAATCGTTTTTGAGGTTTTATATATGAAAAAATCAAATTACATGCCAAACACAATTAATCAGGACATGTAACCGGTATATTTCTGATTTTTTTTGCAGTAAATAATGCTGTCACCAACACAAAATATCTGCTTATCACTTTAAACTGATTTTATAACCTTAAGGTTTCGTAAATTAAAAGGCTATTGTATAGAATAATATTATTTTAATTTCTTTCCGCGAGCCGGTGTTTCGAACTGCCCGCGTGGCAGCTCGACCTACTTTTTATCTTCCACATAAAAAGTAGGCAAAAAGGTCACCGTTCCATAAAAATCGCTTGATTTGCTACGGAAGATTTTCTCCCCGCGGAACCCAAACTCACTCCTACTTCGTCGTCGCTCGGACAGGGTTCCTCCAGGACCCCCGCGACGAAAACCTTCCTTGAAATCTTACGCGATTTTTCTGAGACGGCCCGCGCTACTGCATAACTATATACTGGTTTTAAAGGAAATGGGGTTTGCGGAATAACGGCTCAATCTGCCTGGAGTAGGTTAAGAAAACATCAGGATTAGCTGAGCTCCCTCCGGTCAATTACAAATCCGGATGAACTGTGTGTTCCTTCTGCCATAGCAAAGCTTATCTTAAATAACGTAAGTTTCTTACGGTAACATCCTTTCCAAATAAACTATTACAAGAACGGGACCCCGCCTTCAGGATTTTCCGTTAAGAAAAATCAAGGTGATCACCGCTAAAAAAATCGAGCTGTCCGACGTCAGGAGTTCTCGATTTTTAGGTAAGCACCTTGATTTTTTAGGAAAATCCTGTCAGCGGCGGCATTTCTTTGTTTACTTTCTTTTTGCTGTAGCAACTTAGCCGAAGGCGATCTCACGACCCGTTAGGGGAGTAACAAAGTAAATCGAACCGCTTGGGGAGCGGTTCGAAACAATTGGCCCTTTAAAGGCATATATAATAACAATAGTGTTTATGATAACAATGCTATTCTATATAAGAGTCAAATAAAATACCGGAGGTGAAAACCTATTCAATTACTCAACTGTTAATGCTCATATTAGTATAGCAAACAGTTTATTTATATCTTTGCGTATTAAAATGATTTCGCATGATAAAAATTACATTTCCTGATAATTCGGTAAAGGAATTTAACAAAGGGATCACCGGTCTGGATATTGCCAAAAGCATTAGTAACGGACTGGCCAAGGAAGTACTGGCAGTAAGTGTGAATAACGAAACCCGGGATGTCAACAGACCCATTAATGAAGATGCCAGGATCAAACTGCACAAATTTGATGATACGGAAGGTAAGCATGCATTCTGGCATTCATCAGCCCACTTGATGGCCGAGGCCCTGGAACAAATCTACCCGGGAATAAAATTCGGTATCGGGCCTGCAATTGAAAACGGTTTTTATTATGATGTAGATCCCGGGGACGGAGTGCAAATAACCGACAGCGATCTGCCGGCAATTGAAAACAAAATGCGTGAGCTTGCCCGGCAAAAAGAAACATTCGTAAGAAAGGAGATCAGTAAAAATGATGTATTGGAGTTATTCAAAAAAAAGGGGGATGAATATAAGGTTGAACTGATCAATGAACTGGAAGACGGACAAATAACCATTTATGAACAGGGGAATTTTACCGACCTTTGTAAAGGCCCGCACTTATCTGATACAAGTCACATAAAAGCCATCAAACTATTAAGCATTGCCGGTGCATACTGGCGTGGCGATGAAAACAGGAAACAACTTACACGGATCTACGGTATCACCTTTCCAAAACAAAAAATGCTTGACGAGTACCTGTTAATGCTCGAGGAAGCAAAAGCAAGGGATCACCGTAAGATCGGCAAAGAACTTGAATTGTTTATGTTTTCACCCCGTGTAGGACAGGGCTTGCCCCTGTGGTTGCCCAAAGGAGCACAACTGAGGGAAAGGCTTGAGAACTTCCTGAAAAAAGTGCAGGTACAATATGGATATGAACCTGTACTGACCCCTCACATAGGACAAAAGGAGCTTTATGTTACTTCAGGGCATTATGAAAAATACGGTAAAGATTCGTTTCAACCAATAAAAACTCCTGCCGAGGGAGAAGAATTTTTACTTAAGCCGATGAATTGCCCCCACCATTGTGAGATATACAACAGCAAACCCCACTCATATAAAGATCTTCCTGTTCGCTACGCGGAGTTTGGAACTGTTTACCGATACGAACAGAGTGGGGAATTGCACGGACTTACCCGTGTCAGGGGATTTACACAGGATGATGCACATATTTTTTGCCGCCCTGACCAGTTAAAGGAAGAATTTATTAAAGTAATTGATATTATTCACTATATTTTCAAAACACTTGACTTTTCTGATTTCACCACCCAGGTATCTCTTCGTGATCCTTACGACAAGGAAAAATATATAGGCTCTGATGAGAACTGGGAAAAAGCGGAGAAAGCTATCATTGAAGCTACCAGGGAAAAAGGTCTGGATGCTGTGATTGAATATGGAGAAGCAGCATTTTACGGGCCAAAACTTGATTTTATGGTGAGAGATGCCATAGGCAGAAAATGGCAACTTGGTACTATACAGGTGGATTATAATTTACCAGAGCGCTTTGATCTTGAATATACCGGTAGCGACGACCAAAAACACAGGCCAGTCATGATACACAGGGCTCCCTTTGGATCAATGGAACGTTTCATTGCTGTACTTATCGAACATACGGCTGGAAAATTCCCTCTGTGGCTAACACCTGATCAGGTCATCATACTGCCAATCAGTGAAAAATATCACGATTATGCCGAAAAAGTTTTAAAATTTCTAAATAATTCCGATATTCGCACCCTGATTGATAAAAGGAACGAGAAAATTGGTAAAAAGATAAGGGATAACGAGTTAAAACATATCCCTTACCTGTTGATCGTAGGTGAAAATGAACAGGAGAGTAATACTGTGTCTGTTCGTAAACAGGGTGAAGGAGATAAGGGACCTATGAAACAGGAGGAGTTTGTGGATTTTATTAAGAAAGTAATCAGAGTTTGACAATAAACTAATATTGTTTGTTCATATTGTTCGGGATCAAGGCACGTAAATATTTTAAACCACAGAATTATAATGTATTTGAGGATTTAAATTTGCGCGGCAAAGCAAATATCAGACATTATGGACAGACACTGAATAATCAATAATATTGTATAACCAAACTAACAGGAGGATTTAATTATCGCAGGACCAGTTTTTAAAAAAGGTGGAAGAAGAGGCGGATATGGAAGGAGAAAAGAAAGTGATCAGCTTCATTACAAGACAAACAGGCAGATTCGTGCTCCACAGGTAAGGGTTGTAGGTGAAAATGTTAATTCGGATATCTATCCTATAAGCGAGGCTATTAAATTAGCTGATGAAATGGAGCTTGATCTGGTAGAAATTTCTCCAAAAGCCGATCCACCGGTATGTAAAATCATTGATTATCAAAAATTTCTGTATCAGCAGAAAAAAAAGCAAAAGGAACTGAAGGCCAAAGCCACAAAAATTGTTGTAAAGGAGATACGTTTTGGACCTCATACAGATGATCATGATTATAATTTTAAGCTGAAACATGCACGAAAGTTCCTTGAGGACGGAGCAAAAGTAAAAGCCTATGTTTTTTTTAAAGGCAGGTCGATCATATATAAAGAAGATGGAGAAATACTCTTGCTGCGGTTTGCCCAGGATCTCGAAGACATTTGTAAAGTTGAACAAATGCCTCGTCTTGAAGGTAAACGTATGATAATGATAGTTTCTCCAAAATCATCAAAGAAGAAAAATTAATTTCAAACATAAAAATTCCGAATAATGCCAAAGATGAAAACAAATCCCGGGGCAAAAAAAAGGTATACATTGACCGGGTCAGGAAAAATTAAAAGAAAACATGCTTATAAAAGTCATATCCTGACAAAAAAATCTACCAAAAGAAAACGGAATCTGGGATATTTTACCACTGTGAACAAGGCCGACGAAAAAAGTACCAGGCTTTTGTTAGCATTAAAATAGCAGGTGGTTAAATATTTCGTGATAAGAAAAAAAGTAATTAACCGGAATGAATTAGCCCCAAAGAGTCCCATAAAAAAAGGGAACGCTAACCGTTCAAAAACAGAAAGATTATGCCACGTTCAGTAAATGCGGTCGCATCAAGACAAAAGAAAAAAAAGATAATAAAAGAAACCAAAGGATATTTTGGCAGAAGAAAAAATGTATGGACAGTAGCCAAGAATGCTTATGAGAAAGGACTCCAGTATGCCTATCGGGACAGACGAAAGAAAAAGGGGAATTTTAGAGCACTCTGGATACAGAGAATTAACGCTGGTGCACGTTTGCATGGACTCTCCTATTCCGAGTTTATCGGTAAGCTTAATCAAAAAGGTATTGAAATTAACCGTAAGGTACTTGCTGATCTGGCTATGAACCATCCGGAAGCTTTTGAAGCCATTGTGAAAAAAGTGAAATAAGATAGCTTTATATTGTGTGATAAAAGGGAAGTAAAATAACTTCCCTTTTTTTTATTAATTTTTGTAAAGCCGATCATTAAACGGTAAAAAAGCCTTATGGATTTGTAATGATCGTTTATCTTTGTTGTCTAAAGTAGACAAATGGAATTAATATTTAATCCAAAAAAACATGAAAATTGCGATACTGGGATACGGGAAAATGGGTAAAGAAATTGAAAAAGCTGCCCGGGAACGAAAACATACAATTGAATTGATCATTGACGAGGATAATGTCAATGACTTTACTATAGAAAATATATCAAAATGTGATGTAGCAATTGATTTCTCCATACCCGAAAGTGCTTATAACAATATCTTAAAATGCTTTGAAGCAAATGTACCAATCGTTTCAGGAACTACAGGCTGGCTTGATAAGTATGATGAAATAATCGAGCGGTGCAAAAAACAAAATCAAACATTTTTTTACGCTTCAAACTACAGCCTGGGTGTTAACTTATTCCGAGTTCTTAACAAATACCTGGCTTCTTTGATGAATGACCATCCTGATTTCAGGGTGCGTATAGAAGAAACACACCATACTCAGAAAGCTGATGCACCAAGCGGTACTGCCATAACACTGGCAGATGATATCCTTCCGCTTATAAACTCCAAAACATCATGGGAACTTGACCGTGAATCTTCACCTGACAAATTAAAAATATCTGCTTTCCGTGAACCCGAAGTATTTGGAATTCATAAAATAATTTATGATTCGGATGTTGACACAATTGAGATCGGTCATTATGCAAAAAGCAGAAAAGGATTCGCCCTGGGCGCTGTAAAAGCCGCAGAATTTATTTCGGGGAAAAAAGGAGCTTTCACCATGAAAGATTTATTGAATATAGATATTTGATGTTGTCACCTGACCGGCTTAAAAAATACCCTGGAAAGACCGTTATAAGTTTTATACTGGTTACCCTGTTCTATATATTAGTTACAATATGGATAGGTAACCTGTGGCTATTGTTCGGAATTTTTATTATTATCGACTTGTTTTTTACCCGTTTTGTAAACTGGACATTCTGGAAAAAACGGCTTCCCCCGGGTCATAAACATAAATTCACAACGGAGATCCTTGATGCCTTTATCTGGGCTTTGATCGTAGCAATGCTGCTTCGCATTTTTATAGTAGAAGCATTTACCATTCCTACATCATCAATGGAAAAAACACTGCTGGCTGGTGATTACATTTTTGTCGGTAAGCTTCGCTACGGACCAAGAATTCCCATGACACCTGTTTCGCTGCCCTTCTCAAATAACAAGTTTCCTTTTGGGAAATCAATAAAATCATATACCGAATGGCTAAGTCTGCCATATAAAAGATTGCCCGGCTTCAGGGAAATCAAAAAAAATGACCTTGTCGTTTTCAATTATCCCGAAGGAGATACAATTATTAAAGAGTTTCCTGATAAAAATTACTATACCACGGTACGGCAATATGGCAGAGAATTTATCCTGAATAACCAAAACATTATCGTACGACCGGTTGACAAAAAGGATAATTATATCAAGCGATGCGTTGGTATTCCCGGAGATACCATACAGATAACACATGGCATATCATACATTAACGAAGAAAAGGAAAAGTTACCGACCACCGCTCAATTTAATTATTTTGTAAAAACCCGCGGGGATTATACAGATACTATTATATTCAATCAATTCAATATCTCTTTATATGATATAAATTATAATGATTATAATTCCATATATGAACTTCCCCTCACTTCAAGTACCTATCATACTATCCGGGAAAAAAGGATATTTCCAGGTATCCGCCGCCACGAAAGCATTGATCCCACTTTTTCAAATTACAAGATCTTTCCCTTTAGCGAGCATTATTCATGGACTGAAGATAATTTCGGTCCTGTGGTAGTACCGGAAAAAGATGTGAGTGTTAATATTACCCCCACAAATCTTCCTTTATACAGAAGAATAATAACAGCATATGAAAACAATGAATTAGATGTGCGCCACGACAGTATTTTTATAAACGGGAATTACAGGACATCCTACACGTTTAAAATGAACTATTATTTCATGCTGGGAGATAACCGCCATAACTCCAATGACTCACGATACTGGGGATTTGTTCCGGAGGATCATATTATTGGCAAAGCCTTATTCATATGGCTTTCGATAGATAAAAATAAAGCCGGCAGTAAGAAAATTAGATGGAATAAAATGTTTAAATTCATGCGATAAATTATTAATTAATCTAAAAATTATGAAGTTTCTGAAAAGTACTTATTTTAAGTTTGCCATTGTCTCACTGATATATATACTTTGGGTAATCTGGCTCCGTAACTATTGGTTCCTTGCAGGCCTGATCATCATATTTGACATCTACATTACGAAAAAAATCAACTGGACATTCTGGAAAAAGCGTGAGGGTAAAAACAATGTATTTATCGAATGGCTTGATGCTTTGATCTTTGCTGTTATCGCTGTAACCCTGATCAATATATTTTTGTTTCAGAATTACAAGATACCTACTGCTTCAATGGAAAAAACATTACTGGTTGGAGACCATCTCTATGTAAGTAAAGTAGCTTACGGACCCAGAATTCCAAATACACCCCTGTCTTTTCCTTTTGCACAACACACTCTGCCGTTGACCGATAATGTCAAATCTTATGTTGAATGGATAAAGCTTCCGTATAAACGGTTAAAAGGATTCGGGCATGTAAAACGAAATGACGCGGTTGTTTTTAATTTTCCTGCAGGTGATACGGTGTGTTTGGAACGTCAAAATGTCAGCTATTATTCAATTGTCCGTGATCAGGCCGCGGAACTAAAAAGAATAGATAATGCAGCCGGCAATACCATAATTTCTGATGAGGAATACTATAACAGGGCAAGAAAAATAGTATGGGATCAATATGAAATTGTTGTGCGACCGGTAGACCGGCGGGACAATTATATTAAACGATGTTGTGCCCTCCCCGGTGATACACTAGAGATCATTGAAGGTAAGGTTTATACAAATGGTAATGAGCAGAAAGATTTTCCCGGGATTCAATATCTTTACAGAATTGGCACCAATGGAACACGTATAAATCCAAAATACCTTGATGAGCTGAATATAAGCGAGGATGATATCAGGTGGGGATTAGGATATCAGTTTATGGAAGCTCCCCTGACTGTTGAAAACCGTGAAAAAATAAAGGAATTCAGAAATGTAAGCCGTATTACCCGTTACATAGAACCCGATGGGGTTTACAGCAGTAACATGTTTCCTCATAATGAACGTTTCCCATGGAACCTGGATAATTACGGGCCCTTATATATCCCGGAAAAAGGCAGGACTATTTCAATAACGCCGGAAAATCTTCCCCTTTATGAAAGGATCATCGGTCACTATGAAAAAAATGACCTTGAAATAAAAGACAGTGTAATATATATTAACGGATCTCCGGCCGATACCTATACCTTTGCCATGGATTACTATTGGATGATGGGCGATAACCGTCATAGCAGCCTTGATTCACGTTACTGGGGTTATGTGCCTGAAGACCATATCATAGGAAAACCCCGTTTTGTATGGCTTTCGCTTAACAAGGACAAAAAATTTCCACGAAATATTCGATTAAACAGGATGTTTATGGGAATAAAATAGCGGACAGTAGTAATCCAGCTTTTCCGGATTTGTAATCCGGAAATATTAATAAGGATAAAATAGGACCCTACAATAAATAAAAAACCAAATAAAAGAAAGTCATACAATCGTATAGAATAAAAATGTTGAATTAGCTCAGCCGGGTTATAGGTTCATAAAAATTAATAGTACCGGCTAATGGATATAATAACCGGTTAGAAAGGAAATTCCTCTTCCGGCAGATCTTTTTCAAGTTCATCGAATTCAGGTTCTTGTGCAATCTGGTGACTAAAATTACCGTCAACGTATATAGCCCTTACGGGGCGCACGGGACATGCATATTCACAGGCACCGCACCCCACACAAATATCGGGATGAGTCTCTGGTATGGTCAGGTCATCCTTATAGGGAATCATGCGTACAGCCTGGGTGGGACAATGCTCGGAACATGAACCGCAAGCAGTATTATCGGTATATACCACACAGTTTTCAATAATAAAATGTACCCTTCCGATCTGTGTTTTTTTCTTTCCTTCCATAGTAAGCGGCAATATTGCACCTGTCGGGCATACCTCACTGCAAATGGTGCAATCATAATTGCAGTAATTGGTATGAAAATCCATATGAGGTTGCATCATACCCGTAAAACCATATTCCAGAAAAGAAGGTTGCAGTACATTTGTGGGGCAGGCTGAAACGCATAAATGACAAGCTGTGCATTTATCCTTAAAATGCTTTATACTTATGGAACCCGGGGGTGACACCGGATGATTTTTATTGATTGGGACAAGGTCTTCACGACTTTTTTCATAAGGCTCCTCTGCCCTGACATATTTCGAAATGCCAAGCAGGCCAATACCATATACTATAGATTTTGTGATAAAATCGCGTTTTGTTGAATCGGTTCCGGATGATGTTGCAACATAATTTGATTTTTGCGGTAAGTAATGTATGCTATCAAATTCACATACCTGAACGCAATTAAAACAATCGACACATCGGGAATGATCCACTGACATCTCTTTAACATTGATGCATTCTGATTTACATACCACGGCACATTGACCGCACCTGGTACATAAGGCAGAATCTATCCGTATTTTATATAAGGAAGCTTTTGAAAGCAAGCCCAACAGGGTTCCAACGGGACATATCGTATTACAATACAAACGCCCCCTGAATATTGAAAAGCCGGTTACAAGACCAAGAATTGCCAGGGGAAACCAGGCGGTCCTGATGTCAAAGAAATGATAATCCACAGGATAAAGAGCATAAATGTCAAAACTCTCGAACACTTTTACCAATCCGTTATTTATGCTTATAACCACCGGCCTGAACAGATCGGAAAAGATCCTTCCGAAATTACTGTACGGATCAAGCAGGTATACAAGAAAAAT
>Ga0307422_1001140_pt1 | contig 14010 bp, 12 predicted proteins | sample SalMarWE160290MG_FD_202153 | JGI IMG/M metagenome (GOLD analysis project Ga0307422, IMG submission 202153) | Salt marsh sediment microbial communities from the Plum Island Ecosystem LTER, Massachusetts, United States - WE1602-90 | ecosystem: Environmental > Aquatic > Marine > Intertidal zone >...
TGCTCAGGATGCCGAACTCCGCGTTCGGAGGCATGTGGTTCTGCCGCGCGTTGTGCGTGAAGTAGTGGTCCGTCGTGCCGTGCTGGATCCAGTAGCCGACGCGCGACAGGTGGTACGAGTTCGCGTCGTGGTTGTTGACCGGCAGCGCGACGGCGAGCGCCAGGTTTACCAGCGCGCAGATCGCCACCACGACCAGCAGCACGCCGAGCGCCGGATGTTCGCCAACGGCTTGGAAGACAAGGGTCCAAAACCCCTTCTTCCTCCTCCTCTTCCGACGAGCTTTGGACTTGCGTCGGCGCTTGCCTCCAGGTCGATCGTCCTCTCCCTCGGACAGCAGGCCCATGAGCCGCACGCGCGGCATCCCGCGCGCAAGCCAGACGGCGACGGCGATCCCCGCAAAAACGATGTAACAGATCAGGAAGCCGAGGGGCGTGATCGCATCGATGAGCGACAGAATCTCGACGGCCAGCACGACCTCGGCCCAGACCGCGAGCCACAGCGCAAGCCACCGCCCGACGCGGCTCCGCGGCGGCGCCATGCTCATCACGATGTACGCAATGCCGAACACCAACGCGGCCGATATCGGCAGCAACACGACGAGCATCCCAGCTACTCCCGCGCCTCCGTCGTCGCTGTGTCTTTTGCGGGGCCGGTGTCCGGCCCTGCCCCCGACGCGGCCGTGTGCTTGGGCAGTTCGACGAGCACATACACGTTTGCCACCCGCTGCAGATCCTGATCGAGCTCCGCACGCTGCGCGCGCACGCGCACCCGCAGGATCTGGTCGGCCGCCTCGGGGCCCAGGATCCAGGGGATGACGAAACGCCACGCGCCTGGCTGGTCCACCGGGGCGCTGTGAATCCTCGTTTCCCCGGCGTAGAACTCGAAGACGAGGCCCGTGTACGCCAGGATACTCGCGTTCGGCTCGACGATCAGGACGATGTCTCCCTTCGGCAGCGTGCGGACGGGCACGAACCGCTGGTCCGCGCCGACCCACGCGCGTTCGGGAAGAGGCAGCCAGTCGCGCGCCGGAAACAGCACGTTGTCATCCCCCTCGCTGCGGACGACGAAGCTCCAGTAGTTCATTCGCGCAAGGGCCACCTGGATCATCTCCGGTCGGAGGAGCCCGATGAACGGACGCTCGCCGAGAATAGGCGGCACCGTGTCCAGCCCGATCGCCTTGCTGATGAGGACCATGTCGACTTCGCCCGACCGGAACGCTTTGGCCACCCGCTCCGAGTCGCGCGGCAGCGGCACCACCGCGCGCCGCAAGTGCGGCCCGAACAGCGGCCAGTCCCAGTCGTCGCTGCCCAGCACGATGCCGAGCGTCATTTGTTCGGGGAACGCCTCGTCGGGCAGCGTGCACAGGGGCAGAAGCTTGGGCGCATTGTAGCGGCATCGGAGCACGACACGCTGAATCGTCAGCACACCCGGCACGTCCGTCTTCTCGGCCACGACGTCATCGTTGGCCGCCTTGGCCACGATCGGCTTGGCCGTGTTGTAGAACGTCGCCGTGAGCGCCGTGCTTGCCGCGACCAGGACGAGCAACCACGTCAGGACCCAGCGCGCTGCACCGAGCGCTTTGGGCCTGTAGGCAAGCGCCAAGAACGGCGCGCCCGCGACGACGGCTGTGACGAAATACCGGCCGTTCCAGGCCGAGTAGCGCAGCAGCGCCGACACGACGACCCAATACACAACCGGCGTCAAGGCCACGCCGAACCACGCCCATCGACGCCGCATGGGCGAGTAGACCAGATGCACGAGCACGAGCGGCAGGCCGACGAAGAACGCGATCGGGCCGAACGATGCCCGATCCTCGTGAAGGCGCGGCACGCCGTCGAAGCGGCCTGTCTCGTCGTCGACCGGGAACCCGCCGGCGGCGCCGGCCACGTTCAACTCGGGCGCGTTCGCCACGATGCCGAGCCTGTCGAACACCGCTGGCGCGGCCTTGGCACGTGCCTCGGTCAGCGCCCGCGCCATCGACTGCGGCATCAGGCCGCTGAAATCGCAGAAGTGGTACCCATAGCGGGCCAGGTTGCTCGCGAGGCTTCGGACCGTCGTCCGCGCGATGCGCGTGTCGGCCGCGAACCGTGGCGGCCCCGTGAACGATCCATACGACGCCTTGTTGTGGATGAAGTTCAACGAGCCAACCAGCACGACGCCGGCCACACAACACCCCGCCCACGCGCCGAGCCGCACCAGCCACGCGGGGCCACGCCTGCACCCTGCCGCGATCACGACGCCCGCGATCGCCAGCCCCGGCAGGAACAGCAGCGCGGTTGTTTTCGTCCCGGCCGCAAGCCCGGTCGCCAGGCCCGACCACACCAACGCTCGCGTCCGTTGAGCCCGCGTGGCCTCGCCGCCACCGAGCCCGACGAGCGCAAACCCGACCGCGCACGCCAGGAACGAGCTTACGATGAGCCCATTCTTTGGAATGGTCGCCTGGAGCACGACCTCGGTCGTCGTCCCGAGCACGAGGGCCGCGAACAGCGCCGCAGCGTTCGAGGCGCCCAGCCGCCGGGCGATCAAGTAGACGGCCGCAAGGCAGATGAAGTACGCGGCGTACTGCCCCAGCGGCGCCGGCCACTCGGCCCGCGCAAAGACCATCAGGCTCAGGATGCCGAACTCGGCGTTCGGCGGCATGAAGTTCTGCCGCTCGTTGTGCGTCAAGTAGTGGTCGGTCGTGCCGTGCTGAATCCAGTACCCGACGCGCGAGAGGTGGTACGTGTTCGAGTCGTAGTTGTTCACCGGCAGCCCGACAGCCAGCACGAGATTGACCAGCGCGCAGATCGCCACCACGACGAGCAGCACGCCGAGCGCCGGATGCTCGCCAAAGGCTTGGAAGACAAGGCTCCAAAACCCCTTCTTCCTCTTCTTCTTCCGACGAGCTTTGGACTTGCGTCGGCGCTTGCCTCCGGGTCGATCATCTGCCCTGACCGACGGCACTGTGAGCAGCCGCACGCGCGGCATCCCGCGCGCAAGCCAGACGGCGACGGCGATCCCCGCAACAACGATGTAACAGACCAGGAAGCCGAGCGGTGTGATCGCATCGATGAGCGACAGAACCTCGACGGTCAACACGACCTCGGCCCAGACCGCGAGCCACAGCGCGAGCCACCGCCCGACGCGCGTCGGCGGGGCGACCATGCTCACGACCAGATACGCGCACCCGCCGACAAGCACCGCGGCAACGGGCAGCAGCAAGACAAGCATTTCAGCCTTCTCCCCTTGCGCACCACGATACCAGGAACCGGTTGCGCAGGCACGGACTTCGTCGTCGCGCCGTCAGCGTCCGCCATTCAACTGCGGCGTCTCAGTCGTAACTGGCCGCACGCTGCATGCGCGTCGGGCCCCTTGGAGGCGCGCACGGTCGCCTCGATCCCTTCCTTCTCGAGCGCGGCGCGGAACCGGTGCGCGTGCCGACGAGACACCGTGCGATACGGCTGCCGCTCGTGCGGATTGAGGCAGAGGATGTTGACCGTGCACAGCAAGCCCTTGAGGCGCTTGGCGAGTAAGCGTGCGTCGTCGGGGCTGTCGTTGAGGCCGGCGATCAGCACGTACTCGAACGTCACGCGCCGGCCGGTGCTGTCGACGTAGCGCCGGCACGCGCCAAGAAGCTTGCCGAGCGGCCACGTGCGGTTGACCGGCATGAGCTTCGAGCGACGCGCGTCGTCGGGCGCCCCGAGCGAGACGGCCAGCTTGACCTGAAGCCCTTCGCGAGCGAGCTGCTCGATGCCGGGCACGACGCCGCACGTCGAGATCGTCACGCGCCGCGCGCCGATGCCGAGTCCGTCGCCGGCGACCATCGTCCGCACCGCCGCGAGCACGTTGTCGTAGTTGTCGAGCGGCTCGCCGATGCCCATCAACACCACGGTGCGCACGGTGTCACCGCGGCCGCTCGGCGACTCAGCGCGCAGCAAAAGGGCCTGATCGAGGATCTCGCCCGCCGTCAGGTTTCGCACGAGGCCGAGCGCGCCGCTCGCGCAGAACGTGCACCGCCAGCGGCACCCGACCTGGCTCGAGAGGCACGCCGTCGCGCCCTTCGGCATCGGGATCAGGACGCTCTCGACGAGCTCGCCGTCGGTGAGCCGTATCACAAAGCGGCGCGTGCCGTCCGCCGACTCGATGCGGTCGGCAATTGCCGCCGTGCGCACCACAAAGCGGCGGGCCAGTTCCTCGCGCAGCTCGGCGGGCAGGTTGCTCATCCGGGCGAACGAATCCGCCCCGCGCTTGAAGAGCCACTCACGCACCTGCCTCGCACGGAACGCCGGCTGGCCGAGCCGCGCGAGCTCTGCCTCGATGCTCGCCGTCTTGATGTCGGTCTTGTCGGCCATTGCTTCATTGTGCACCCGATGCGCGGCCCCGGGCAACTGCCGCCTCGCGGCCTGTTGCCTCGCGCAGCGTGGCTGTGGTACGAGTCACGGGCGCACGAATCGGATTCGGAGGCAGGAAGCCATGGACTTGTCGGTCAAGGGCAGGACGTTCAAGGTGACCCTTCACGACACGCCGACGGCCCGCGCGGTCCAGGGCGCGCTGCCCATCGAGGCGGCCGTCCACCGGTGGGGCGACGAGATCTACTGCCTCACCGACGTCGCCGCCGACCAGGAACCGGACGCGCGCGAGCTGATGGCCGTCGGCGAGATCACCTTCTGGCCGGCGCAGAACGCCATCGCCCTGTTCTTCGGCCCGACGCCGGCGAGCACCGACGAAAAGCCGCGCGCCTACAGCCCGTGCAACGTCTTCGGCACGTTCGAGGCCGACGTCGGTTTCCTGCGCTCTGTCCAGGACGGCGAGACGAGCCGGTTCACCGAGTAGGGGTGTGGAACGCGAGCTTGGCGTGGTCTGGTCTGTAAGCAGGCAGGCAGTGACAGCACATCACGGGAGGAATGACGAATGCAGCGGCTGAGCATCCTGCTGCTCGTCCTGTTTGTTGCCGCGGCTGCGGAGGCGGCGGAAGTCCGCGATTTGACCTACTTCCTGTACGAGCTCATCGACCTCGATGGCTTGCCCCTGCTCCAGACGGGCGTCACCTGCGCGCAAGCCTCGAGCTACGACCGGGCCTCGAAGTACGACTCGCACACAGGCGAGTACCTCGATTGGGGTGCGAACAGCGACGCCGGCCAATACATCCGCGTCGACGAGAAAACGAAGGAAGGCGTCATGGCCGAGCTCAAAGGACCCGGCTGCATCTTCCGCATCTGGTCGGCCAACCCGCAGGGCGTCATCCGCTTGTACCTCGACGGCGACACGAAGCCGACGTACGAGTTCGACTTCGACAAGCTCTTCAGCGGCGACATCGAGCCGTTCCGCCGCCCGCTCGTGTGGCAGCGCAAGGTCGTGCTCGGGGGCGAGAACCCGGCTTCGGACTGCTACGTGCCGATCCCGTTCGCCAAGTCGTGCAAGGTTACCTCCGTCATTCTCGACGAGAACGGCCGGCCGAGTAAAACGCCGACCCATTACTACCAGATCGGCTACAAGCTCTACCCCAAGAACTGGCAGCTCAAGACGTTCAGCCTGCCGATCACGCCCAGGCAGCGGGGGGCACTCCTCAAGGTCGCGCGCGCCTGGGACGCATGCGGCCAGGACCCGCAACCCGCGCGCAACATCGGCGTCCAGAACGCCACGTTCGAGATCGAGCCGGGTGACACGGCCGTGATCCTCGACCTGAACGGCCCGGGAGGCATTCGCCAGTTCCACGCGCGGATCGAGTCCGACGACCCGTACGCGACGCGGAACGCCGTCCTCCGCGCGTACTGGGACGGCGAGCGAACGCCCAGCATCCTCACGCCGCTCGGCGACTTCTTTGGCCGCGCCGTCGACCAGAAGCCGTACGCCTCGCTCCCGCTCGGCATGACGGCGGACCAAGGGTCCGCTGGCGATATGGATTACTGCTACTGGCGGATGCCGTTCCGCAGGCGCGCCACGCTCACCGTCGAGAACCAGGGCCCGGATCTCATCACTCTGAAGACCCGGTTTGTCTATACGAGCGGTCGCATCCGCAACGACGCCTGCTATTTCCACGCCAAGTGGCGCCGCGAGCCGCGCAGCAGCACGTTCGACTACCCCTTCGTCCGCTGCAAGGGGAGCGGCGGCGTCTTCGTCGGCGACCTGCTCATTGTCGACAACTTCCGCGGCGGCTGGTGGGGCGAGGGCGACGAGAAGTTCTCCGTCGATGGCGAGAAGTTCCCGTCCACGTTCGGCACCGGCAGCGAGGACTACTACGGCGACGCGTGGGGCATCCGCTGGTTCGTCAACCCGTTCCACGGCTGCTCCCAAGACGAGGGAGACAAGGGCCGGAAGCAGCTCTGCTACCGCTGGCACATCAGCGACTCGGTCCCGTTCACCAAGTCGTTCGCAGCCACGATCGAGAACTACTCGGCCGTCTCCGAACGCGGGGTCCTCAACGGCTACGCCTCCGTCGCATACTGGTACCAGATGCCCGGCGGCGACGACTTCTTCCCCGACGAGCTGCCGCCGGCGCGCGAGCGCTGGCCGTCGCCCAAGTTCATCGTTCGCGGTGCGATCGAGGCCGAGGACCTCGTTGCCGGCGCCCCCGGGAACCCCGTCATTGACGAGCACCGACTGCGCGACGTCTACTCATCCGGCAAGGCGGCAGTGCTCAGAGGCCCCGCGCTCACGCTGACGGTCCCGATCAAGGCCGACGACGTCTACTCGATCCGCCTGTTCGAGAAGCCCGGCGTGGCACTCGGGAACGACGCCTGCATCCTCGTCTACAACGGGCAACCGGTCGGCAACAGGCTTCGCCTTGGGCCGGGCCGGCACACGTTCACCGTTCAGCGCGCCCCAGGCCGCGCCGAACCCGTCGTGGTCGACTACGTCCTCATTGAGCCGTACCGCGGCTTCATCAGCGAGTGGCTCGTCGTCGGCCCGTTCGACAACACGGACGGGGCCGGCTACGAAAAGGTCTATCCGCCCGAGAAAAGGCTCGATTTCGAGGCCGAATATGGCGTCGTCGGCGGGAAAGCGACCTGGCAGCGGCTCGAGGCGAACGACGACGGCATGGTCGATCTCGACCCGCACTTCGAGCCGAGCAACTGGGTCGTCGCCTATGCCGCCGTGCAGGTGATCTCGCCGGACAAGCGCGACACCGAGCTGCTGATCGGCAGCGACGACGGCGTCAAGGCCTGGCTCAACGGCGCCCTCGTCCACGACAACGAGACTGTCCGCGGCTGGACGCCCGACGAGGACCGGGTCGCCGTCCACCTCAACGAGGGCACGAACACCCTCCTGCTCAAGATCACCGAGAACGCCGGCGCCTGGGCGTTCTCCGCCCGCATCATCGACCCCGACGACACGCTCCGCTACAAGCTCCCGGACTGAGTCGGCTCGGCCCGCCGCCGCGTGTCGTTGGGGCGGAGAAAAACGGGCCGCAGGCGTGATGCCCGCGGCCCGTCCGTGTGCTTTGCTGATATGTCGGCTGCGTCAGTCCTCGTCGATGGGCTCGACCTTGACGCCCTTGCCCTTGAGCCACTCGATCGCGCGGTCGAGCTCGTCGTTCTCACCCTCCATCTCGAGCGCGACGAGGCCGATCTCGTCCGAGACGCTCGCGCCCCGGATGTTGGTCACCACGTTGAGCTCGTGGCCCAGCCGGAAGATGAGCGGTTGCCTGATCAGCTCCTGGGGGAACGTGAGGTACACCCTGCGCATCGACTTGGCGCCACCCTCGATCGCCGGGATGACCGACACGTAGTCGCCCGGCGACACGCGCGCCGACTCGTCGTCGAGCGACTGGAGCGCACGCCGGTTGACGAACACGTTCACGTACGAGCGCAGCACGCCCTCGTCGTCAAGCGCCCACTGCCGAACGCCTGGGAAACGCGCGTCCAGCTCGTTGAAGACCTCGTTGACCGTCTCGCCTTCGGCGGTCAGCTCACCCTCGCCCCCGGTGAGGCGGCGCAGGGCTTCCGGAATCCTGACTGTGACAGGCATCTGTGTCTCTCCGCAAGCCTCTAATACCGGCCGCGACTACTCCCTCAATCGAGCTCAATTCTACTGCCCGGCGGGCGGGATGTCAAAGCCAATCGGCGCAGGGAGCGCCCGAACCTAGTCGACCGGAATGCCGAACGCGCTGATATAGCGCTCGCCGGCGCTGGGGAAGACGACGACGATGAGCTTGCCTGCGTTTTCCGGACGCTTCGCCACCTCGACCGCCGCCCAGGCCGCCGCGCCCGACGAGATGCCGCACAGGATGCCCTCCGCCGCGCTGACCCGGAGCGCGGTCTCGAACGCGACGTCGTCGTCGACGCGGATGATCTCGTCGATGACGTTCGTGTTGAGCACCTCGGGGACAAACCCGGCGCCGATGCCCTGGATCCGATGCGTGCCGGGCTGGCCGCCCGAGAGCACGGGCGAGCCGGCCGGCTCGAGCGCGATCATCTTGACGTTCGGGTTCCGTTTCTTGAGCACCTCGCCCACGCCCGTGATCGTGCCGCCGGTCCCGACGCCGGCAACGAAGACGTCCACCGCGCCGTCGGTGTCGCGCCAGATCTCCTCGGCCGTCGTGGCCCGGTGCACTTCCGGGTTGGCCGGGTTCTTGAACTGCTGCGGGATGAACGTGTTCGGCGTCTTGTCCACGTACTGCTGAGCACGCCGCACGGCGCCCGGCATCCCCTCGGCCCCAGGGGTGAGGATCAGCACGGCGCCCAGCATCTTCAGGAGCGCCCGGCGCTCGAGGCTCATCGTGTCCGGCATGTAGAACCGGCACCCGTAGCCCCGGGCCGCGGCGACGAACGCGAGCCCGATCCCGGTGTTCCCGCTCGTCGCCTCGACGATCTTCATGCCCGGCTTGAGGCTGCCGGCCTGCTCGGCCGCGTCGATCATCGAGACCGCGATCCGGTCCTTGATGCTGCTGGCCGGGTTGAACGACTCGAGCTTGGCCACCACCGTCGCGACGCAGCCGGCCTCAGCCGTGATCCGGTTGAGCTTGACCAGCGGTGTGTCGCCGACCGTCTCGGTGATGCTCCCGAAAATCCTGCCCATCTGCGCCCCCTCGTTCCCAGCGGCCGTCGGCGCCTGCCGGCTAGGTTGCCTGCTCCGCCGCCTCGTTCGTTCGCTTGAGCAGTTCGTCGATCGTCATCGCCTCGATCACGCCGACCGCCTGCCGTTCCACGTCCCTCCACAGAGAGAACAGCACCGAATCGCCCCCAGCGTTCTTATCCCTGCTGCCGGCTTTCGGCTCGGGCAGGGCGAGCGTCGGCTCGACGGCGCGGACCACGTCGCCGACCGTGATCGTCGACGGGCTTCTGGCGAGCGAATAGCCGCCACCAACGCCCCGCGTGCTGCGCAGGACCCCGTCACGCTTGAGCTGCAGGAGGATATGGACCAGGAACTGCTTCGGGATGCGTTGCGCCTCGGCGATCTCGTCTATGCGCGTCGGCCTGCCGTTGCCCGCCCGCCTGGCGAGCTCGAGCGCTGCGAGGCATGCGTATTGCACTCGTGCCGAGATAGTTATCACCTGACCCCATCCTTTCGCTACTCGTACACCCTATCATCATTACAATCTCGCTGCACCACTCGAAGTTCCCCGCGTTTCGCAGGCGGCGTTTTCTCTTTCCGGCCTGGGACGTGCTGTGATACGTAACGGCGTGCATAGCGGGTGTAGCTCAATGGGAGAGCTCCAGCCTTCCAAGCTGGCCATGTGGGTTCGATCCCCATCACCCGCTCTTCTTCTGTGTTGACCCACTGCCGTGGCTGTGAGGACACCCGCGCGATGAGCAACGAGCTGATCTGGATCGCGTTCCTGCTCTTCGAGCTGAGCGCCGCCCTCGTCCTCTTCAAGGCGTTCGGCCGCACGGGCCTGTACGCGCTGGTGGTCGCCAACGTGATCCTGTGCAACATCCAGGTGCAGAAAGAGGTCAGGATGATCGGCCTGACCTTCACCCTCGGCAACGTGCTCTACGGCGCGATCTTCTTCGCCACCGACATGCTCAGCGAGCTCTACGGCAAGCGCGAGGCGCGCCGGGCCGTCTGGCTCGGCTTCGCCGTCATGGTGGTCACGCTCGTGGCGATGATGTTCGCCAACGCGTTCGTGTCCGCCGGCCAGAAGGGCTCGCCCGAAGCCGCCGGGGCCTCGGACGCGATCGAGACGCTGTTCGGCACCTTCAAGGCCCTGCTGGTGTGGGACCTGGGCGAGACGAACTTCGCCCGGATCGCCATCGCGAGCCTCATCGCCTACCTGATCAGCCAGTTCCACGATGTCTGGGCCTTCCACTTCTGGAAGCAGAAGACCGGGGGCCGGCACCTGTGGCTGCGCAACAACGCGAGCACGTGGGTCAGCCAGCTCGTCGACAGCACCGTGTTCTGCACCTTGGCGTTCGCTGGCGCCAAGCCGACGGGCATCTTTTTGGAAATCCTGGTGACGACCTACTTCATCAAGCTCGTCGTGGCGGTGCTCGACACCCCGTTCATCTACCTCGGCCGCCGTCTCGGTCGCCAGTGAGAGCCATGGCAAAATGGGGTTGCCTCAGCCGCGTTGTCTGCTATAGTTACTGGCCCGGCCCACCGGGGCGTGCGATTCTTTGCCCCGGCGAGAGGACCTGGAACGGACACAAAGGAGGCTTGGCTTGGCAGTAGTCACAATCAAGAGCCTGCTCGAGGCCGGCGTTCACTTCGGCCACCAAACGCGCCGGTGGAACCCGAAGATGAAGCGCTACATCTTCGAGGAGCGAAACGGCATCTACATCATCGACCTGCAGCAGACGCTCGTTCAGCTCAACGACGCGTGCGAGTTCGTGCGTAACGTCGTGCGGCTCGGCAAATCGGTCTTGTTCGTCGGGACCAAGCGGCAGGCCCGCGACGCGATCGAGGAAGCCGCCGAACGCTCCAGCATGCACTCTGTCACGCAGCGCTGGCTCGGCGGAACGCTCACGAACAACCAAACCATTCAGCGCAGCGTCAGCCGGCTCAAAGAGCTCGATGCGATGTTCGAGGATGGTCGTGCCGCCGCGCTCTCGAAAAAGGAGCTCTCGTCGCTGACGCGCGAGCGGAATCGCCTCCACCGCAACCTCGACGGCATCCAGGATATGAAAGACCTGCCGGGCGCCGTCTTCATCGTTGACACGAAACGCGAGCGCATCGCCACGCACGAGGCGGTCAAGCTCGATATCCCCATCATGGCCATCGTCGACACGAACGCCGATCCGGACGAGATCGACTACCCCATCCCCGGCAACGACGACGCGGTCAAGTCGATCTCGCTCATCACGTCTGTTATCGCCTCCGTGATCGCGGAGACCCAGGCGGAGATGGAGAAGCTCGGCATCACCCCCAGGAAGGCCGAAGCCAAGCCGAGCGAACAGGAACGGAAGCCGCCGGCCAAGACAAAGGTCCAGGTCAAGAAACGCGTGGTCAAGAGGGTCATCAGGAAGAAAGCGGCCGCCAGGCCCAGGCAAGCGGACGCGGACGCGGCGCCGGCTGAGCCGGCCGACTCGAGCCAGCCCACGCCGGCTGCAGCGCCGGCGGCGAACGCCGGCGACCAACAGGATCGAACCACCAGCGGCGAGGGACAGCAGACGGATGGCGATTAGCGCATCACTGGTCAAACAGCTCCGCGACAAAACCGGCGTGGGGATGATGGACTGCAAACGGGCGCTCGAGCAGGCCAACGGCGACATCGACGCAGCCATCGACGTGCTGCGCAAGAGCGGTATCGCCAAGGCCGAGAAGCGCGCCGACCGCGCCGCGGCCGACGGCCTCGTCGCGGCGACGATCACGCCCGGCGGCGAGAGCGGGTCGCTCGTCGAGGTCAACTGCGAGACCGACTTCGTCGCTCGCAACGAGGAGTTCCGCGCTTTCGTCAAGGACCTGGCAACCCACGCCGTCGCTGAGAGGCCCGCCGACGTCGAGGCGCTCAAGGCGGCGGCCTTCGGCGATCACGCCTCGGTGGCCGACGCAGTCGTCGCCCTGATCGCCAAGATCGGCGAGAACATCATCGTGCGGCGCTGCGCCTGCTACAGCGTCGACGGCAGCGGCGTCGTGGCCGCCTACGTGCACCACGGCGACAAGGTCGGCGTCCTCGTCCAGGTCGGCTGCGGCAACGCCGAGACCGCCGCAAGCGACGGCTTCCGCGAGGCGGTGCGCGACGTGGCCCTCCAGATCGCCGCGCACAACCCCAGCTACATCCGCCCCGAGGAGATCCCGGCCGACGTGCTCGAGCACGAGCGGTCCATTTACCGCGAGCAGTTCCAGGACAAGCCCGAGCACGTCATCGACAAGATCGTCGAGGGCAAAGTGCACAAGTACTACACCGAGGTGTGCTTGCTGCAGCAGGAGTTCGTCAAGGACCGCGAGCTGAGCGTCGCCAAGTATCTCGACCAGCGGGCCAAGCAGCTCGGCGACACGCTCGAGATCAAGCGGTTCACCCGTTTCGCAGTCGGCGAGACAGACGAGTAGGGGACCACTCGATGGCGAATGGCCCGGCCTTCAAGCGCGTCCTGCTCAAACTGAGCGGCGAGGCGCTCCAGGGCGAGCTCGGATACGGGATCGACCCGTCCACGTGCCGTCACATCGCCACCCAGGTGGCCGAGGTGCACACACTCGGCGTCCAGGTCGCCATCGTTGTCGGCGGCGGCAACATCTTCCGCGGCCTCGCCGCGAGCCAGGCCGGGTTCGACCGCACGACGGCCGACTACATGGGCATGCTCGCCACGATCATGAACGGCATGGCGCTCCAGGACGCACTCGAGCGTGCGGGCATGTCGACGCGCGTGCTCACGGCGATCGAGATCAAGGAGCTCGCCGAGCCGTTTATCCGGCGGCGCGCTATGCGCCACCTCGAGCAGGACCGGGTCGTCATCTTCGTCGGCGGCACCGGCAATCCGTTCTTCACCACCGACACCACCGCCGCCCTGCGCGCGAGCGAGATCGGCGCCGACGTCGTGATCAAGGCCACCCGCGTCGACGGGGTCTACTCGTCCGATCCCGAGCAGGACCCGGGCGCAACGTTTTACCCCGAGCTGACGTACGTCGACGTGATTCGCGACCGCCTCAAGGTCATGGACAGCACGGCCATCACGCTGTGCATGGACAACGCGATCCCGATCGTCGTGTTCAACCTCACCGTTGAGGGCAACCTCAAGCGCGTGGTGACGGGGGAGCGAATCGGGACGATTATTCGGGAGGTCACGCATGCCGGTTGACAAGCTGCTCAAAGAAATGAACATGCGCATGGACAAGACGGGCCACGTCTTCCGAGACGAGCTCGCGGCGATCCGCACCGGCAAGGCCTCGCCCGCGCTCGTCGAGAACATCATGGTCGACTACTACGGCACCGCCACCCGCCTGCGCGAGATGGCCAAGATCGCCATACCCGAGCCGCGCCTCATCGTCATCCAGCCGTGGGACCCCAGCGTCGTGCCGAGCATCGTCAAGGCGATCAACCAGTCCGCGCTCGGCATCACGCCCGTCAACGACGGCAAGCTCGTCCGCTTGCCGATCCCCGAGCTGGACGAGGAGCGGCGCCAAGAACTCGTCAAGACAGTCCGCAAGATGGCCGAGGACGCGCGCGTCGCCGTCCGCAACATCCGGCGCGAGCAGAACGAAGAGCTCAAGAAGCTCCAGAAAGACGGCACGATCACCGAGGACGACCTCCACCGCGAGGAGAAAAGCGTCCAGGACGCAACGAACGGACACATCAGGAAGATCGACGAACTCCTCGCGCACAAAGAAAAAGAGATCATGGAGGTCTGAACTCCCCGCGGAGCGACTGACGCGGATAAGAGTATCGACGTTGTAGCCGCTGGCGTCAGCCTCGGGAATGCAGAAGCGGCGAAAGGGAAGCCCGCGCAGGGGCCGACATGCAGTAGCCACGGGCGTCAGCCCGTGGAGAGCGGTCACGACAACACCCCTAAGCCCCCGCAGGGGCCGACATCTGCAGCACCTCGTCGCCATCTGTCGCCCCCTGCGGGGGCTCGAGTATCCTCGTCCTTTGAACCACGGGCTCACGCCCGAGGCTACCCGATGCCGCCCGCTGCGCGGGCTTCGCGGGGGTCGCTC
>Ga0307422_1001141_pt1 | contig 14002 bp, 13 predicted proteins | sample SalMarWE160290MG_FD_202153 | JGI IMG/M metagenome (GOLD analysis project Ga0307422, IMG submission 202153) | Salt marsh sediment microbial communities from the Plum Island Ecosystem LTER, Massachusetts, United States - WE1602-90 | ecosystem: Environmental > Aquatic > Marine > Intertidal zone >...
CCATGCAGAGCGGAACGCTTACAGAAGATGAAACAGCAGGATTGCTTTTCATGCGCGAAGAAGAAAAACTAGCCCATGATGTATATTTGGCTCTATATGAACAGTGGGGGCAGCCCATCTTTAAAAACATTGCCGCTAGCGAGCAAACCCATACCGATTCGGTTAAATTACTGCTGGATAAATATGAAATCCCGGACCCGGCAGAAGAGGTCAGTGCGCCTGGCCAGTTCAGCGATCAAGATCTTCAGGCGCTCTACGACCAGTTGGTAGAAATGGGATCCGTGTCCCTTGCAGATGCACTCATGGTAGGTACAGCTGTAGAAGAGATCGATATTCTCGATCTGGAAAAATATATCTCTCAAACAGAATTGGCCGATATCACTCAAGTATACAAAAATCTACTTGCCGGCTCCCGAAATCACCTCCGCTCCTTTGTTACCACGCTTGAAAGACAGACCGGCGAAACCTTCCAACCACAGTATCTCCCTCTAGAAACATACCAGGAGATCATCTCCGGAAGCTTTGAAACTGGCAGAGGCGGTCAGGCGGGAGGAAAAGGACCAGGCAATCCAAATAATTAACATCTAAGAAGGCTTGAAAAAGCCTTTTTTTGATTAATCCGAAAAATCTCGCTCGCTCTTCACCCATCCTTTTGGGAATGGTATCTCGTCATCAGAAAGGATCTCCATTGCGTAGCGTACCTTTGTTTGGATGGCTTTGCTCGGGTCAATACTCAGTTCCGCAATCTTTTTTGTGATCTCTTCCCAATAACGGGGATATTTGCGCGCATAGATACACAAACTGACTATCGCCCAGCTTTTCGTGAACACATGCGTTTCATCCAACGCCTGCAGCAGTGCAGGGATGATCGTATCCACATATTCCGAGTATTCCACAAAATGCCCCAGCATCATCGCCAGGTGCATCCGCACCATTGGCACAGTATCCTTTTTTAATAGGGAGAGCAGCAAGGGTAGATGCCAGATCGTCAGGTCTGGCCGTGAGCGAGCGATCTTCTCCAGTGCATCGGCTGTGCGCCCCCTAATGACTGCATCTGGGCTATCTAATCCTGCTACCAAGTCACCGATCAGTACCGGGTACTGCAGGACCGCCTCGGCTGCCTGATCAGCGGCCCCATCTGAACGCAGGTCACCCCCTGACAGCCAATCCAGAATAGTATTCATAATATCTCTAAAATAATCACACCATATCGATCAGAAAAGATCCCGCGCAGCCGAACAGCGCACTCTGGTCCCCTTTTTCAGCCAGCACCATCTCCGGCAGCGGGAACATTTTCAGCCGTTCCTGCATAATCGGTTTGATGCGCTCCAGAAGGAATGGGCGCCGCGTAATCACACCGCCGCTGAAAACAAACAGATTCACAGGGTGGAAGATCAATGTATTCAGTACTACTTGAGCAGCTTTTTGCACAACAAAATCCCAGCGCGGATCATCATCAGAAACATCTTCCATATCCACGCCAAAATACGCCCGCAGCATATCCCCTCCCAAGTACGCCTCCGGGCATCCTCTCTGCCCGCAGTTGCACAGCTTACCGTCCCATTCCATGATGTAGTGTCCGTTCTCAAAAGAGAACATGAAATAACGCTTATCGTCAATCTTCTTAATATCCCCCGCGCCGATGCCTGTCCCCCAGATGAAATATACAAACCGGTCGCGCCCTTTCGCTGCCCCAAACAGAGCTTCCCCGATTGCCGCACCCTGTACATCATGGACCAATTTAACCGGTACATTGAAGCGCTCTTGGAGGGTTTTTTTAATTGGTTTCAGCGCCCAATCAGGCAGGTTGTTTGCTGTGGTGACCATATCATTTTCATCAATGATACCCGGGAAGCATGCACCGATTCCCTGTATATCCTGCCCTTCGGAGAGTGCCATAATATAGCCGCTCAATTCTTCAATCCCAATGCTGTACTCCTGTGGCACCTGGTGAGATTCCAGCTTAACGATGGATTCTTTTCCAGAAAGGTCCACCAGAGCAATGCGCATGTTCGTTCCGCCCACGTCGATCGAAATGTACATATCCATCTCCTGAGGAGTTTTTTATTCATTATACAGGTCAGGCGCGCAGATTGAAATGCTTTTTATAGAAAAGGTAAAGCATGAAAGAATAGTAATAAATAACGGTCAGGATCTCTGCCGCAATTATAAGGCGGGGGTTTTTAAATGCCAATCTGTGTGCTGTTGGAACACATGCGTTAATTTAAAGAGCGTTTCCTCATTAAAATGCTTTCCCATCAGCTGCATACCGATCGGCAACCCATCACTGTCAAATCCAGCCGGAAAAGCCAATCCAGGCACGCCTGCCAGGTTGGCCGGCAGGGTAAATACATCTTCCAGGTACATTGCGAGCGGGTCATCCCCATGTCCGCCGATCTTGAAAGCAGCTGTCGGCGCCACCGGCGCGGCGATCGCGTCTACTTTCGCGAACACACTGTCGAAATCCGCCTTGATCAGCGTGCGCACTTTTTGCGCTTGCCCATAATAGGCATCATAATATCCTGCTGAAAGCGCATACGTACCGAGCATGATGCGCCGCTTAACTTCCGGCCCGAACCCCACCCCGCGTGATTCGGTGAACATCTGCATCATATTCTCATCCGACGCGCGCAGCCCAAAGCGCACGCCATCATAACGCGCCAGGTTAGCGGACGCTTCCGCAGGAGCGATTAGATAATATACAGGCAAGGCATATTCCGTGTGCGGCAAGGAAATATCAACGATCTCCGCGCCCAGCTCGCGGAATGTTTCAATCGCTGCCCGCACTGACTGCTCCACTTCTGGCTGGATGCCTTCAATGAAATATTCCTTTGGCACTCCAACCCGCAGCCCTTTGATATCTACGCCTTCCCTGCAGGCAATATCAGCTACAGGCATATCGATCGTTGTTGCGTCGCGTTCATCAAAGCCGGCAGTCAGGCGAAAAATGGTCTCTACATCCTCCGCTGTTCGCGCCAGCACACCCACAGTGTCTAATGAGGATCCATACGCGATCAGCCCATAGCGGGAAACGCGCCCATAAGTGGGCTTGATGCCCGTCACCCCGCAGAATGAAGCAGGCTGGCGGACGCTGCCACCTGTGTCCGTTCCTAATGCGGCTGGGGAGAATTTGGCCGTCACTGCGGCTGCGGATCCTCCGCTCGATCCGCCTGGAACGCGGTCCACATCCCAGGGGTTATGCGTCACGCCATAAGCAGAATTCTCCGTTGAAGAGCCCATCGCAAATTCATCCGTGTTTGTCTTACCTAACACTACTATCCCTGCATTTAAAAGTTTTTCCACCACAGTCGCGTTGAAGGGCGGTTTGAAATGTTCAAGGATTTTCGATCCACATGTCGCCCTCACGCCGTCCACACACAGCACATCCTTGATAGCCATCGGCAGTCCCAGCAGTGGCGGCACCGCCGTATTTTCTTTTTTCACTTGTATCCGTTTAGAATCAGCCGCATCCGCCATCTCCAAGGCCATTTCTGGAGTGGTTGTGATGAATGCATGGATATCTGCTTCATGCGCGGAAATGCGTCCCAGAAACGCTTCTGTCAATTCCCGGCTCGATACCTGGCCACTCGTAAGCGCAGCCACTGCTTCTTTTACATTCAGGTCTGTGAGATTTTTTATATCGCTCATTCCAGCACCAGCGGCACCTTGAATTGATCTGCTTCCAAATCTGGCGCGTTCTCTAATGCCCGTTTCGTCGAGAGCCCTTCTTTAGGCGCGTCCGCGCGCAGGCGCGATCTCGGCGGTAGAACGCTGGATGTTGGTAAAATATCCCCGGTATCTAATTTTTGCAGCTGGGCAACATAATCCAGAATATCTGATAGCTGCTGCTGGTAGCGCTGTTTTTCCTCAGTGCTCAGGTCCAGCCGGGCCAGCAGGGAAATATGTTCAACTTCTTCTAAGGTTAAACTCATACGTGTAATTATATCAAGCGGAAAGGTCAGCCGATGAGATATCTGAAAGAATTTTGCGCTCCTCTACTCCCACCCTGCCGCATACCACCGTAAATAAGCCTCCATTTGTTCTTCCCAGTATGCTTCATTGTGGCGGCCTTCATTCAGGTGCCATTCGTGTGGAATGCCTTCCTCGTTGAGCGCATTCTCGAAGCTATAAGAAGCCTTCACTTCTGGGTCAAAGCGCCCAATATCCAGATAGATGCGCGGTTCTTTACCGTTAGGAATCTCTTCCAACCAATCTGGCAGGCTACTAATATCCCCGCGAAAAGTCGGTACACTATGGGCACCGATCGAGCCAAAGTAGTCCCACTCTGCTAGCCCAATACGTATAGCCCAAGAAGCTCCACGAGATAACCCCCCGATCGCCCGGCTAACTTTACCAGTACACACATTAAGGTTCCCACCAACCCACGGTATAATCTCCTCAGTCAGAGCCAGCGGGAAATTATTCCCTGTCACTTTACGGAAAAAGAATTCCTCATACGGCATTACTATCAGGAAAGGTACTACCTCGCCACTGAGGATCAAAGTGTCAGCAATCTCCGCCGCCCCTAGATCTATCCACATCTCATCATTAAAATTCTGCCCATGAAGTGCGTACAGCACAGGGTATCCACCCATTTTCTCTTCGGAATAGCACGGTGGGAAATACACACTGAAATAAAGCACGCCGTTCATCAGCGCGGAATCGATCAGGTAGCGTTCCACCTGCCCGCTTTCCGTGCACTTCGCGTCTGTTAGTCGTGCCTGTGCGGGTGCTTGGGTGGATGCTGCTAAGGCTGAGCGGGTCGCCTGGGGAGTAATCGCTGAAGTGAAAACTGTTGGGGTTGGCTCTGCTGTGGTCGGGATGCAGCCAATCAGTAAAGCAGATGCAATTACGATCGCTGTTATAAGAATGAACTTATGTCTTTTACCGTGCACGCAAAATTTCCCTTCGTTAGTGAAAAAAACACCCTTCCTTGACGGTTGGGGCATGATACGATTATACTCTAAGCGCCGGGGTGTAGCGCAGTTGGCCAGCGCGCTGCGTTTGGGACGCAGAGGTCGGCGGTTCAAGTCCGCCCACCCCGACTTTTTCCAATTGATAATGACCACAACAGCAAAACCCAAAAAATCGCAGCATGGTTAAATCCAATCAATCTATCTTATTTGTAATTATTTCATTAATAACAATTCTCTCCGCCTGCGTCCTCATTACAGCAGAGGCTCCACCCACATCAGCCATCGCTCCCATCATCACATCCGCGAACACACTGCCTGCTTACTGGTCTCCTTCTCTCTCTGACGGCTTTCAATTACAGTTATCTGATTATCCCCCTGACCTATCCTATAAAGCGGAAGTGTATGAACTCGATCTTTTTGATACATCGCAGAATGTTATTGATTCCCTCCATAAAGCTGGTAGAAGAGTCATCTGCTATATCAACGTAGGCGCCTGGGAAGAATACCGTCCAGACGCAGATGCCTTTCCCGATGCAGTAGTAGGCAAAAAATATATCGGCTGGGAAGGCGAGCGCTGGCTTAATATCAGTAATTATCAAGGTTTCAGCGGGCTCATCAGCACCCGTTTTGACCTAGCCGCCAGCAAGGGCTGTGATGGAATTGAACCTGACAACATCAATGGTTTCCAGCAGGACACCGGTTTCTCCATTACCGCCGAGGACCAGCTTGCATACAATATCTGGCTCAGCGAGCAGGCCCATCTACGCGGCTTATCTATCGGTATAAAGAATGATAATGAACAGGTCGCTGACCTGGTGGATCATTTCGACTTTGCTCTCATTGAAGACTGTGCTGTGTATGATGAGTGTACCGATTTCCTGCCCTTTATTGAGCAAGGAAAAGCTGTTTTCCAGGTTGAATATACTGATGAGTTCAATAGTACTATTGATTTTTGTTCCACAGCGATCGCAAATGGCTACTCCGGTATCTTCAAGAACCGCGAGCTGGATGCCTGGATCAAACCCTGTACATCCAATCAATAACCGGTCAAACAGAAAATTGATACAATTAGCATATATCAAAACAAGTGGCGGAGTGTATGAACAAGCCTTTTTTATCCATTATCATCCCTGCCTTCAACGAAGCTGAACGCTTGCCAGAAACTCTGCACAAGATCAACGCGTATCTCTCAGTGCAGGATTTCCCTTCTGAGATCATCGTCGTTGAGAACGGCAGCACTGATGGCACCTATACCATCGCTAATGATATGCAGAGCGAAATCCGCTGCTTGACCGTTCTGCATGAAACCCGCCGCGGCAAGGGGTGGGCAATCCGCCAGGGTATGTTCAAGGCCCGTGGAGAATACCGCTTTATTTGCGACGCGGACCTCTCCATGCCGATTAAGGAAATCGCTAATTTCATACCCCCGGTGGAGCTTAGTGCGCTCATTGCCATTGGCTCCCGCGAAGCTCCCGGCGCAGTGCGTTATGATGAACCCCAATACCGGCATCTTATAGGCCGCATGTTCAACTGGTTTGTGCGCATCCTGCTTCTCCCTGGCATCAATGATACCCAGTGTGGATTTAAGCTATTCCGTGAAGACGCTGCGAATGCCATCTTTCCACTCCTGACCATTTCCGGTTGGACATTTGATGTCGAAGCGCTCTTCATTGCCCGCAAATTAGGATTCAAAATCATTGAGATTCCAATCCATTGGCACCATAATCCCCACAGCACAGTTAAAGTGCTGCGGGATTCATTCCGGATGGGCATTGATTTGCTCAAGATTCGCTTCAACGATCTAATGGGAAGATACCATGCGGATGCATGAAACATACACCATCCCGGAAAAACCCACGCTCAAATACGAAAAGCAGCTTTGGGAGGGTGGGTTCCGCATCGTGGCCGGATTGGATGAAGCCGGTCGCGGTGCATGGGCTGGCCCCGTTTATGCCGCTGCCGTTGTCCTCCCCACCGACAACCGTGTGAGCGAGCTTCTAAGCGGCGTGCGGGATTCCAAGCGTATGACCCCGCTCCAGCGGAACCGCTGGCAGGGCTGCATCCAGTCCGCAGCCGTTGCCTGGACTGTTGGTTCAGCCACACATGAAGAGATCGATAAATTGGGGATTGTTCCCGCCACATATCTTGCCATGCGGCGCGCGCTTGATGAGCTGGTGTATCAACCAACTTACCTCCTTGTGGATTACATCCAGATCCACGACTGCGCCTGCCCGCAGCTTTCCCTTCCCAAGGGGGATTGCCGCTCGCTCAGCATTGCGGCCGCCTCTGTGCTCGCGAAAACTGCCCGCGATGCCTACATGCTGGAACTCGACCAACGCTTTCCCGGATACGGCTTTGCCCGCCATAAAGGCTACGGCACAGTTCAGCACTGCGCAGCGCTCGCGGAACTTGGCCCCTGCCCGATTCACCGCCGATCCTTCCGCCCAATAAAAGCCGCGGTCGAAGTCATTAGACGCAATTTAATCGCATGATGATATAGTAATAATGATCCTTATAAAATAAAATTAACTAGAAAGGTTTATTCATGAAATCCTCCATAAAGATCGGCATCATTATCTGTGATCGCTACCGTCGCTGTGCAGGTGGAAAATGTCTGCGTGCGATGCGCGAGCGGGAAGGCGCGTTCAGCATCTACGCGGATAAAGATATTGAATTGGTCGGCTATACGACCTGTGATGGCTGCCCCGGTGGCAATATTGAGTACGCAGGAGAAGAAATGGTAAAGAACGGCGCGCAAGTTATCCACCTTGCCACCGGATTGGTTGTGGGTTATCCTCCATGCCCGTATATTGATACGTTTACCGAATTTCTCAAGAAGAGATTTAACGTTAAAGTGATAATTGGCACCCACCCCATCCCCCAGAAATATCTCGAAATGCACACTCATCTCGGCACATGGGATAACCCTGCCTTGAAAGCCCGCATTGCACCCACTATGGCAGATGCGGACACACGTAAACGGTATAACTGAACCAATTAATCGAGTTAATACCCACATGAGGTGCTTTCGTGGATCTTATTTCTGAAATCATCCGCGGTTTTTCTAATATTATTTAGATATTTTATTTACACTCGTTTAATATATCTGTTCTATACATATAGTTAAACAGATTAAATATTTCGGAGGTAAATATTATGTATAGCAGATTTAGAGTGCCCAGTGTATGGCGCGAAATGGGTCAGCTTCAGCGTGAGATGAACCACCTCTTTGAGGCTACCGGTGGAAAACGTGCGTTAGGTTCCCCTGAATTTCCTGCCATCAATCTTTGGGCCAATGAAGAAGGTCAATTCATTAGAGCTGAAATGCCCGGTATCAAGGCCAATGACATCAATATTGATGTAACTGCCGATACCCTCACCATTTCCGGCAACCGTTCGCATGATGAAGCGGTTGAAAATACCCGCTACCACCGCCAGGAGCGTAGATACGGCACCTTCACCCGCATCGTCCAGCTGCCATTCATGGTCAATACCAGCAGTGTAGAAGCGAATTTAAAGAACGGTGTTCTGGATATTAAACTCCAGAGGGCTGAATCGGATAAACCTAAAAAGATCGCCGTGAAAAGCGAATAACGTAAGGATAGGAAAATATTCGGAGGTAAGTAAATATCATGGCTAAAAAGGATAAAAAAGCATTAGAAATTCCCAAACAGGAAGTGATCAAAGCGGATGAGATGGAACGCACGCGCGACCGTCGCTGCTACATTCCCAAAACGGATATCTACGAGACTGAAGATGAGTTCATCCTCATTACAGATGTCCCCGGCGCAGACCAGGATTCTGTAGATATCACCCTGGAAAAGAATGTTCTTTCCATCAATGCCTTCGTGGACAGTGAAATTCCTGACGGTTACGACCGCATATACTCAGAATATGAGGGTGGTGACTTTCAGCGCAGCTTCCGCTTTTCCGATGAGATTGATCAGAATAAAATAAAAGCGGTTGTCAGCAACGGTGAACTGCGCCTGCATATGCCCAAGGCGGAACCCGCCAAAGCAAAAAAGATCACAGTAAAAGCTGCGTAATTAGAATAGCAAGTATCCTAGAAAAACGGACTCCTAAAAAAGGAAGTCCGTTTTTTCGCTTTGTTAGGTATTGAATATCACATGTCGTTCCCTCGGTCTTTATCTAAAGCCGGAAATCGCAATGTGAACTTTAAATTTCACATCTAGCTAACAAGTGTTGAAGCCTGTATACCAAAAATAATTGGAAAAAATCTTTTGGGAATTTATTAAAAACGCCATACTTTCTTCACAAATGCTTCACATTGGTTTGGGATATTATCCACTGTAAGACAAACAAAAACTATCAAAAAGGAGTAAATAAAAATGAAGATAAGCACAAAGATTTTCGCAGGGATTACTGCGGTCGCGATTTTACTGACATCCACTGGAGCAGCCTTTGCCGACAGCGGTGATTTCTTTGGACAGGGGCAGGGCCAGGGTCAAAGCCAGGCGCAAGGGCAAGGTCGTAGTAATGGGTCCGAAGAACAGGACAAGCTGCTGGATGATTATATGGCAGCTGCGATGGCCGAGGTTTTCGGGCTGACCGTTGAGGAAGTTGACCTCCGCCTGAAAGCGGGAGATTCCTTCATAACCATCGCCCTCTCGCAGGAATATGCCGTAGAAGATATCGATGAATTGATGGATGATATCCAATCAATCGCTATTGAACGGGCAGCTACCGATGGGGTTATCCTTGGCAGCCTGTCTACCAACCAAATGGTGAACAAATTAGGCACCAGAGGACAGGGTGGCAGGTTCCGCGGGCAAGAAGAAGCTTCCAAAATAAATATGAGCGAAGACAATTGCGATGAAACATGCGATGCCCCTCTCTATGAGAACTTCGCAGGCGAATCCTCGATGCGCCGCGGGGGGCGAAAATAACATCAACTCTATAAAGTTATGAATCGGAAGGCAGTTGCCTTCCGATTCATTTTTAATTATAAATTTTAATTATGCTCTCTTCTTACTACGGGCAGACATAATATATTTCGTTACCTCTGCAGCTACTGATGGTATCAGTAACAGGGGGATGATTAGACGCCATTCTGTCCATCCCAGAGATACAGTATTAAAGATTTCCTGCAAAAAAGGCACATACATCACCAGCAGCATCAGCACGCTTGAGCCGAGCACTGCCCAGTTCATCCATTTATTTGAAAATATGCCTGCTTTCAGAATTGGGTATCGCTCTGATCGGGAAGTGTAGGCGCGGAATAGTTCCGAGAAAACCAATGTAGTAAATGCCAAAGTCTCCGCATAGCGTGGATCCGGCTGGTTTAAACCAACCGCGTACGCAATCAGAGTGGTAAAAGTAATGGCAATCGTCTGTACAATCACACCGACCAGCATCAGCCGGTTGATAATCGGTTCTTTCGGCGGGCGCGGGTGGTGCTCCATAATGTCGGGGTCTCCCTTCTCTGTGCCTAATGCCAGCGCTGGGGCGCCGTCTGTCACTAAATTTAGCCATAATAACTGGATCGGTTTCAGCGGGGAAAGCAAACCGAGCGCAATTGCCTTCGGAAAAAGAAACTTGCCAAACATAGTGGGCAGGAAAATGATCATGATTTCAGCTAAATTGCATGAAATCAAATAATACACGAATTTTCGGATATTACTATAAATGATGCGCCCCTGCTCAACCGCAGACACGATGCTGACATAATTATCATCGGTTAACACCATATCGGCAGCTTCCTTTGCCACATCTGTACCGGTGATTCCCATCGCAACGCCTATATCCGCTGCTTTGATTGCCGGTGCATCATTTACCCCATCGCCGGTCATTGCAACCACCTGGTCCTGCGCACGTAGTGCTTTCACAATGCGCATCTTATGCTCTGGAGATACACGCGCAAAGACATCAATTTCACTAACTTCATTCTGTAACTCTTTATCACTCATCGCGTCCACATCCACACCTGTGCGTACCTTATGCCCTGAGTGCATCAGGCCAATACTCTGTGCGATCGCCTTGGCAGTATTGGGATAGTCGCCGGTGATCATAATCGTACGGATGCCAGCTCCGATCGCTTTCAGCAGTGCCGGTTTCACTTCTTCACGTGCCGGGTCAATCATGCCAACCAGGCCAGCAAAGATCAGGTCCTTCTCCAGCTCATCATTGTCTACCTCATCAGGTTTCGCGGATACCACACGGTATGCCATACCCAACACACGCAGTGCATCTTTTGTCATTTCATCATTTGCTGCAGTTATCTCTTTTAGCTTTTTATCACTTAATTTTTCAAATGTATTATCCATTTTCTGGGTGCGGTTGCATAATTTCAAAACAACATCTGGAGCACCTTTGACAGCAATCACGTATGATTCTTTTTTGTTTTTTCCAGTGAAGGGGGACAGGTCATTTTCGGTGGGATCTTTTACCGCATGCACTGTGATCATACGTTTCCGTTCTGAATCAAAAGGCACCTCGTCCGAGCGTGGATATGCTTTATTAAGTACTTCCGCGTGCGCGCCAGTTTTGGTTGCCGCCACCAGGATGGATCCTTCAGTGGGATCCCCTATGATGCGGAATATTTTATTTCCATCTTCAATTACCTCTTCAATTTGAGCATCATTATTCAGTGTGCCCACCCATAATGCAGTGGAAATGCCTGGAAAATCGTGAATATCCACTTTTGTACTGCTATCCATGAAATCACCTGTTGGTGTATATCCGCTGCCTGTCACCTCCAGTGCCTTGCCATCCACCCAGATACGGGTCACCGTCATGGCATTTTGTGTGAGGGTACCGGTCTTATCGGAACAGATAACAGTCGCGGAGCCAAGTGTTTCAACGGATGAAAGCCGTCGAATTAGCGCGTGCCTCTTAACCATCTGGCGCATGCCTAGTGCTAAGCTAATCGTAACTACGGCTGGCAGGCCTTCCGGTACAGCCGCGATCGCTAAGCTAACTGCCACCATAAACATTTCCCTAATATTGCCACCCTCGATCACACCAGATAAAAATACTAGGCCGCTGATCACCAGGGTGGCCCAGCCAAGCGTCTTGCCAAGCTCATCCAGCCGCCGCTGTAGAGGGGTTTCTTCCTCTCCCACAGATTGCAGCATTGTCGCAATCAATCCAATCTGGGTGTGCATACCCGTGCTGACAACAACACCTTTTCCGCGCCCATAGGTCACAACTGTACCGCTGAACGCAGTGTTCTTGCGGTCGCCTAAGGATGCTGCATAATCTATAACAGCTGTTGCATTCTTCTTAACCGGAACAGATTCTCCGGTGAGAGCAGCTTCTTCTATCTTTAGATTAATTGCTTCTATTAGGCGCACATCTGCAGGGATAAAGTTGCCGGTTTCCAGAAACACAATATCCCCAGGAACAAGTTTACTCACGGGCAGAGACACACGGTGCCCATCACGCAGAACCTGTGCCTCAGGGGAAGCCATCTTCTTGAGAGCTTCTAGTTCCTGCTGTGCGCGGCTGTCCTGTATCACACCCATCACTGTATTTAGCACAACGATTGTAACAATCGCTCCGGCATCCAAAACTTCACCAAAAAAAGCTGAGATCACAGCTGCGACAATCAGCATAATGACAACAAAGTTATCCAATTGTTCATACACCATCTCCCAGAAGGTGATCTTCTTCCCTTCTGCAAGCTGGTTAGGACCGTACTTTTCCAAGCGCTTTGCAGCTTCTTCTTTGGAAAGACCTTCTTCTAATCCTGAATTTAATTTTTCCAGGACTTCTTCGCGGCTCAATGCATGCCAGGTAATGTCTATATCATTTGCCGTAGTGGTACTCCCCGCGTTGTTGTTTGCAGGCATAAAATACTCCTTTAAATTATTTTGGGCTGGGAATTCAAGCAGCCATACAATCGAACAAGTTTAATACAATAATCAATCTGGTGCAATGCATGTGCCGGGGGGCAAGCGTGTGGCTTTTGGAACAACCACGATCCCATCCCGGACAACATACAGGTTTTCGTCCTTATCAACGCCTCGTGGAAATGGTCGGATAACTGTTCCCTGTCCTATGCTAGAATTCTTATCAATAATCGCGCCTTCAATGTCACAGTCTTTGCCTATTCCAAGCACCATATCCTTTTCATTCTCCTTGCCACGTCGAAAGAACCCATAGTAATCCGCACCCATTAGTATAGACCGCTTGATTTTAGTCCCACCTCTAATTTGACTGCGCAGTCCAACAATAGAATTACTGATTTCCGCTTTTTGGACCCAGCATCCTTCCGCAACAAGGGTATCTTTCATTCTACTTTCCTCAATTAGCGATCCGGGTAAGAAACGGGGGTGAGTGTAGATCGGCCATCCTTCATCAATTAAGGAAAACGGCGGATTCTTGCTAGCAATTTCTAAGTTAATTTCATAAAAAGCGCGCATCGTTCCGATATCAGCCCAATATCCATCATATTGATATCCGTATACCTGCTTTTCCCCAACAGCCTGCGGGATAATATCCATACCAAAATCTGCTTTTTCGTTCTTCTCCAGCATTTCGACCAGCACATTGGTGCTGAAAAGATAAATTCCCATCGATCCAAAATACGGTCGCTTAGAATCTTCCTGGCTGACCATTTGTTCCAACAGAGATACTTCCTTTGGTTTTTCGGCGAAGCGTACAATGCGCTCATCACGATCCCGCTTCAGAATACCTAATCGCGGCGCATCTTCCCGGCTGACCGACTGTACAGCCACAGTCACATCCGCTCCCTTATCCCAGTGAAATTGAGCCATCTTACCGTAATCCATTCGGTACAGATGATCAGCCGCCAACACCAAAACAAAGGGAACTCGTGCAGACTTGATTTCAGTAATCTGCTTGCGCACCGCATCCGCGGTTCCCTGGTACCACTCTTGTACATTAGGGATCTGCGCAGCTGACCAAGTCTGTTCAGCAGCCCAGATCTGTACCCAGCCGGTATGAAACACATCAAAATTATAGGTATGTGAAATATGTCGGTGAAGAGAAACAGAATTATATTGCGTTAACACAGCGATTTTAAATATGCCGGAATTGATACAGTTGCTAAGAGGAATATCAATCAAGCGATATTTTCCAGCCAGCGGCACAGCCGGTTTTGC
>Ga0307422_1001145_pt1 | contig 13973 bp, 7 predicted proteins | sample SalMarWE160290MG_FD_202153 | JGI IMG/M metagenome (GOLD analysis project Ga0307422, IMG submission 202153) | Salt marsh sediment microbial communities from the Plum Island Ecosystem LTER, Massachusetts, United States - WE1602-90 | ecosystem: Environmental > Aquatic > Marine > Intertidal zone >...
AAAAGTCACTGTTTGAAAAAAATCACTTGAATTCTGCGTGTGGTTTTCTCCTTGCGAAACCAAACTCACTCGTTCTTCGTCCTCGTTCAAACAAGGTTTCTCTGCAAGCTCCCACCCCCGAAAACTCCGCTTCAATTACTACTTGATTTTTTTAGACGGTATGTTTATGCTGCAGATTAGAAAAAAAGCACACAGTTAAAGCATGAAAATGCTAACAGGGAGGATGCACTTGTGATGATTTGGGATACACAAATTCCCTTCTGTCCTTTTCAATGCCTAAAATTGAGACTACAAAAACAAAATCCGACCTTTTGGCCGGAAATTTTTTAGGCCGGTTACAGTAAAAATATGAATTCAAAGGATAAAGGCCGGGGGCTTTTTATGTAGCCGGCTTTTCTATGGATCACTATTTTATATGTTTTTCACTATAAACCCCAGCCAGCTTGCGTTTGTAGCGCGTGCCCATTTAGTTTATTACCAGAACGAAGTCACAGGTTTTTTTTGAGAAAATGTATAAAATCAGAAAGGTTATTCTTAACAAATCATACAGAATAAATTTTGTCACGTTAATACCGGTAAAAACGTGACATTTTATATCTTTGTTAAAAGTTTCATTTAAATGAAAGTATTTGAAATAGTTACAAATAAGATTGACAGGTTTAAAACAGGTTATGTTTTTACTTACAATGATTTTTCTATACCAGTGGATAAGGTAAACGCATTAAAGAAAGTATTAAGCCGTTTGGTTGAATCCGGTAAAATTGTAAGACTATCCAAAGGAAGATATTATAAACCCAAAGAAGGTATCACGGGTTCTCTTAATCCCGATGAATACCAGGTTGTAAAGAACATATTGGAAGATAAAGGGAAAATAATCGGTTACTTATCGGGTATTAATGCATTTAACAAACTTGGATTGACTACCCAGGTATCCAATACTATTCAAGTAGGAACAAATATCGATAAGAAATCGATAAAAAGAGGAAAATACACTATCCGTTTCATTCGTCAGAAAAATACTATAACTAAGGAAAATGTAACTTTATTACAGATCCTTGATTCCATCCGTTTTATTAAAAGGATCCCTGACGCCGATATCAACAAATCCTGTGAAAGGTTGAGAAATATTCTTCAAAACCTGTCAGATGAGGAGCAAGAATATTTGATAAAACTGTCATTGAAATATAATCCTGCAACCCGGGCATTAACTGGTGCAATATTAGAATCCATCAAAGGTGAGACTTATGTCGAAGTTTTATATAAATCACTGCGTGGCACAACTACTTTCAACTTAAATATCCCGGAAAAAATTCTTAGAAACAAAGATAAATGGCAAATCCGGTAAACTTACATCATATTAAAAGTGATTTCAATTCCCTGATAAAAGAAACATCAGATTTTTACGGTATCAGGGAAGTATTTATCGAAAAAGATTACTGGATAAGCCTCGTATTAAAACGTTTGGCTGATGGTGAATATTCACATTCGGTAGTTTTTAAAGGAGGTACATCGCTCTCAAAAGGTTACAAACTCATAAACCGCTTTTCAGAGGATGTTGATATAGCTATTATTAATGCTTCAGGAATGACAGGTAACCAGTTAAAGTCCTTAATCCGTAATGTAGAAAAAACAATATCAGTGGATTTAACGGAAGTCGATACTCCGGGAGTTACGAGTAAAGGCTCACAATTCAGAAAAACAGTATTTACTTTCCCTGTTTCAGGTGATAACAGGCTAAATCAGGAGGTGTCAAATAAACTCATTATCGAAACCAACTCATTTGCAAATCTAAATCCTTATGTAAACCTGGAAATAAAATCCATGATTGGTGAGTTCCTTGAAACCTCCGGCAGACAGGATTTAATAGAAAAATATGGTTTAAAGTCATTTAATCTCAATATTCTGGATAAAAGACGAACATTCATAGAAAAAATCGTCTCTTTAATCAGGTTTTCATTTTCTGAAAATCCAACTGTCAGTATCTCTGAAAAAGTCCGCCATTTCTACGATATTTATTATTTATTGAAAGATACTGAATGTAAATCCTACTTTAATTCAGGAGATTTTATAAAAGATATTACCGAATTAATCAAGCATGACAGAACAGCTTTTGATGAACCTCCGGGTTGGGGACAGAAAACCATCAATCAATCACCATTAATAGAGCATTTTGATACCCTCTGGAACAACGTGAAAGCAATTTACACAAGAGAATTATCAAACCTTGTTTTTACAGAAATCCAGAATGAAAAAGATGTGTCAGCATCTTTCAAACAGATAATCAGTGAACTAAGTAAGATAGCAATATAAGTCCGGACAGCATTCATATCAGTAATACTTTCATAATCGCACCGCACGAAGCAGGTTATATGGTGTTCCTTTTCCTTCTTCGGCAAGTGTTGCGCCAGTCCCAGCTGGCTTGCGTTTAGCTCCGCTGACCGCGTTCGCATAAAGCTTTAGGCGCCTACGCTAAAGCTTCAGCGACAGCGTGCGGTTGCGAAGCTCCCTGCGGTCGGTTGTAACGCTTGTGCATTTAGTATGTAACTTCATCGGTATAAAAGTTACTTCCTGCCTTTGGCGGGACAGGTTCAACCCACATAACCAATCCACCCCTCCGCCGGCAAAAGATAAATAAGCCGCTTTTTTGTATATTGCTCATCAAATTACATGCGATGCAACCTGCCTACACGGCAGGCAGGTGCCAACGACATCTTGTTGTTGGAGGGTTGTAGCCAATAATACTGAACCATTAAACTAAATAGGATGAAAAAAACACTTGTAATAGGACTATTGTTTATTTCAAATTTCATTTATAGTCAAAGTATTCAAATAATTGAGGATAACGAGTTTTCTTTCAAGAATAACAATCAGGCATTTGTACTTTTTAATATCAGAATTATTGATAGTACAAACCATTACAGTTCTGAGCAGATTCAAAATGGAACATTTATTCCATTATTACATATTGTTCGATATGATAATACAATGACACAAAGCTGGGATTGCGAAATAAATACACCGTATTATATACATAAACGAATGACAAATGGAACATGGGGAAAAGAAGGTAATAAAACAATTTATCAGTGGACATATCTTTTGGAAATTAATCCAAGTAAGGATGGATATTATTTTGAATCCATAACTTTTAGAGATAAAGCGTATAAATCTCCTAAAATACCAGTTTTCAGGAAAATTGCCCCTGAAAATAATAAACTATATAATTATGGTACAATTGAAATTTATATAAATAAATCCGATGCGAATTTATTTGTAAAACTACTGAATAACGAAATCGAAAGTGCAAACTTATTGGAATATGCTAAAAAGTATTATCCGAATATTTATAACGCTTATAAAGATAAAATAACCAACGATAAATTAAAGTTTTTCTTTGCACATAGAGATGAAGAAGGAGAATATGGATTAATTAGTTTTTTTCATTATTGGTCTGGTCTTGGATTGTATGATACCTATAGTATTGGCGGATTAATGGGTGATGTATTAATATTTAATTCGAAAAAGAACGGACAAACACCTAATGCTTATATGCATTTTAAAGAATTTGATTTACCTGACAAGTTTGATATAACATACAAGAGTAATTGGAAAAAAGGAGAACAAGACAAGCCTTATGGTTTAGTATTGGTAAATAGTGATGAAAACAAATATTTTTTTCACACCACAACAACTGGAAAGTCCCTGATAGAAGGAACCTGTAATGGAACTAATGAACCTTTTGAAATTAGTAATGAAAATGCTACCCTATCAGGGAAATTGAATAAGGAAAATAATTATAAAATTGAAGTACGAAATAAAAAAGCCACCTATTATATAAACGATATAGTGATTGGTTCTTTTGAAATGAACTATAGCGTATCAAAATCCTGCACTATTGGCTTTATGGTGTATGATAAACAAAAAGTAGAATTTTACGACTTTCAGATTGTTGAACTATAATTACTGGCTACAACAGCCGGTGCATAGGCTATGTTGTAGCTTCTCCTTCGTAGTTATACTGCGGAGAAGGAGCACGGTGGATCAACCTGCGCTAAAGCTTCGGTTGACGAAGAACGAACGCCCGCCTACGCTTTCGCTTGCGCCTCCGCTAAAGCTTCAGCAACACGCGGACGGTGGGTAAGTAAGCCGCTTTTTTGTATCTTTCAGATCAAAACCCATGCGATGCAACCTGCCTGACTGCCAAAGGCAGTTAAACCGGCAGGCAGGCGCCAACGAAATCTTACAACAGAACCGTTATGCCACATTAAATAATTAACATCGGTAAACATAAATTTAGATATGAAAAAAGCAATAAAAATTACAGGAAAGATATTATTAGGAATTCTGATCTTAATAATTGTTTTATCGGTGTCACTGTTTTGGATTACAAGGGGTGATTACTCGGTACCAAAAACAGTTGAGAATGATAAATCAATACCTCATATTGAAATTGACAATGTTGTTTTTCATGCCGAAACATTTGGAAATGACACTAATGAAACAGTTATTGTTATTCATGGTGGACCTGGAAATGATTATAGGTATCTTCTTCCACTTAAAGAATTATCTAAAAACTATTTCGTTGTTTTTTATGACCAAAGAGGAACCGGGTTATCACCAAGAGTTGATGAAAAAGAACAGTCTCTTGAAAATTCATTGAAGGATTTGACAAGTATTATCAATTATTATTCTGCAAACAAAAAAGTTAATATTATAGGACATTCTTGGGGAGCTATGCTTGCATCCGGATATATTGCTAAAAACCCTGAAAGAGTTCGTAAAGCTGTGCTTGCAGAACCAGGTATGCTAACCAGTGAAAAGGCAAAAGAATACATGCAGAAATTTAAGATAGATTTTAATTGGAGTGTACTAAAAGCAATGACAATAATTGCCTTTAAAAGTCTTCATATAAAAGATGCTGATAAACAAGCAAGAATAGATTATATTTTTGGAAAAATAGGTACATTAGATATGGAGGGTAATCCCATGCGAAAATATTTTTGTAATGAGAACATAAATAATGGTTATTTACCATTTTGGCGTTTAAGCGGGATCGCTTCACAATCAATAATAAAGAAAGGAATGGATAAAGATGGAAATATTCAAATTGACTTGGTTTCCGGATTGGAAAATTATACAAAAAAAGTCTTGTTTTTAGTAGGAGAATGTAATCAAATTATTGGGAAAGATTATCAGGAAGGACACATGAAATACTTTACTAATGCTGAAATGATAGTTATTAAAGATGCTGGACATACTATGATTGGAGAAAAAACTAAGGAATGTCTAGAAATAATAGAACAATATTTTGAAGAAGAATAATGTGGCATAACAATGGTAACTGTTGCACAACTCATTCAAAGCAACATTCCGGCTGACTGTGCCTTCGCGAAGCCGCTTCGGCGAAGCAAGGAATGAAATGAAAGGCTGGAATCCAGATATTTGAATATCAATGGTTTCTGGATTCCTGATCTTCGCTCCGCTTCGTCGGGAATGTCAAAAACATAATTGTGCAACAGCCACAATGCATATAAAAAATAGGCGAGATATCAGTAAACCAGCCTGCCCTCCTAAGGCGGGTAAACGGCAAGTTCAACCAACATAACTAATCCACCCCTCCGCCGGCAAAAAGTAAATAAGCCACTTTTTTGTATATTGCTCATCAAACTAAATGCGATGCAACGCCAACGACATCTTATTGTGGGAACGGTGTGTGCAAGGCGACCATAACACAAACTGACGCGAATGATTGATAGATTTTTTTTTCTAATCCTCAAAAATCGGGGCAGGGAATCCAATGCAATTTCGCAAGTAAATTAGTATCATGCATAACTTTTAAAAAGTCATTTTTTTAGTTGACCATAGAATGCAACTGAGGCAATTTTCTCATGTCTTTACTAGTAAACACTTAAAGCAAAGCATAATGAGAATACCGAGAATTATACTGGGAATTGCTTTATTAAATGCAATAGGTCAGACTGCAAATACACAGGAACTAACACAAGTAATTCGCGGACAGGTTATTGATATTGAATCACAAATCCCACTGGCTTTTACCACAATTGCAGTAACTACAACCGACCCAATATTAGGAACGATAACAGATGATAATGGTAATTTTCGTTTCGAAAAAGTACCGGTTGGACGGCACGATATAAAAGTATCATACATGGGTTATGAGACTCAAATAATTCCTGAACTGATGGTTTCCACCGGGAAGGAAATGGTGCTGACAATAAAGATGAAAGAACAAATTTCTGAGTTGGAGGAGGTAACAGTGAAAGCTTATACACAAAAGGATAAACCATTAAATAGCATGGCTTCCGTAAGTGCACGTACTTTTTCAGTTGAAGAAGCACGACGCTATGCCGGTGGTTGGGACGATCCTGGCAGACTGGTAGCTTCTTTTGCCGGTGTCACAACCGATGTTATCCGGGATAATACCATTATTATTCGGGGAAATTCACCTAAAGGGCTATTGTGGAGACTGGAAGGCATTGAAATTCCGAATCCTAATCATTTTGCAAATTTAACAACATTCGGAGGTGGAGGAATATCGGCTCTCAGTGCGTTGGTTGTTGGTAATTCCGATTTTTTTACCGGGGCTTTTCCTGCCGAATATGGAAATGCGGTATCAGGAGTATTTGATATTAAATTACGTACAGGTAATAATGAAAAATATGAACATGCAGTACAGTTGGGTACAATTGGACTAGATATTTCTTCCGAAGGTCCTATAGGGAAAAATTCAGGGGCTTCCTATCTGTTTAATTACCGATATTCAACATTTGGTTTGATTAGACCTCTATTTCCTGAGGAAATCAAGGATTTTTTACCAGTTTACCAGGATTTATCTTTCAAAATTAATATGCCAACAAAAAAAGCAGGCGTATTTTCTATCTGGGGACTGGCATCTGACGATTCAGATGATTTTAAAGCGGAACAAGATTCCTCATTATGGGAAATGGCTGATGACCGGATGGACGGCATCCTCACACAGCGAATTGGAGGTTTGGGTTTAAACCATCGCTATATTTTTCAAAAAAATGCCTGGTTAAATACATCCTTTGCAGTGACCGGCGATTATATGAAATATGAGGGAGGAATACTGGGCTACGATTTAAATCGCTATGAAAATGAAAATATGCATGTTAATAATTACAAATATACATTTACAAGTGTTTATAACCGCAAGTTCAGTGCAAAACACGCCAACCGAACCGGGTTTATAGTTGATAATATGCATTACAATACTGTTTTAAAGCATGCGCCAGTTTATGACCAGGGATTGATTACTGTGGTTAATGAAAAGAATGCTTCAAACATGGTACAGGTTTTTTCACAATCAAAATTTAGTTTTAGTAAACGATTTACGATAAATGCAGGTTTGCATGGTAATTACTTTGACCTTAATAATGAGTTGGTAATAGAACCCCGACTTGGACTGTCGTACAATATTGGTAAGACGCAATCAGTTAGTTTAGCGTACGGGAAACATTCAAGGTTAGAGCCCTTGACCTTATATTTTGCCGGGGTTAATGATGGCTCCGGCATTGCTCAACCCAATAAAGATTTGAAAGTTTCAAAAGCGCATCACCTGGTTTTTGCCTATGATATAAGCCTAAACCCTAATTTACGGTTGAAAATAGAACCATACACTCAATTTTTATTTGATGTTCCTGTAATTCCCGACAGTAATTTTTCAGTGCTGAATATGGAAGCCGACTGGTATTTTGACCAGGAACTGATTAATTCGGGTACGGGTAGAAATTCAGGTATTGATATTACCCTCGAACGTTTTCTGAAAAATGGTTACTACTATTTATTCACAGCATCGGTGTTTGACTCGAAATTTACAGGTGACGATGCAATTGAACGCAACACCCGGTTTAATACGCAGTATGTATTTAATTTACTTTATGGCAAAGAATGGATTGTTGGAAAACAGAAAAATAAGATTTTAGGAGTAAATGTCAGGGTGAATTACTTTGGAGGGAAGCGTACAACACCAATAGATGATATTGCATCTGATTTAGTTCAGGATGTTGTTTATGATTATTCACAATTATTTGAAGACCAGGAATCCGATAAGTTTCATGTTAATGCAACAATCAATTACCGGATAAATAAAAAGAATCATTCAAGTATATGGTCGCTGCAAATGGGAAATTTACTCATGGCAAAAGAAAATTATGGCTTATACTATAATTATAAAACCAGACAGGTTGAACGCTGGGAATTTGCAGTACCGGTTCCAAACTTAAGTTATAAGATAGAATTTTAACAACTATTTTAGTATTTAAATCGAAAGTGCCTTTCAATCCATCAAACATGCCTGGCCGGCAAGCAGGTAAGCCGCTTTTTTGTATATTGCTGATCAAACTAAATGCTATGCAACCTGCCTGTCGGCAGGCAGGCGCCAACGACATTTTATTGCAGAACCGTATGGCCAATTTAAAAACTGCATCCTCATCTATTTTGACAATAAACAAATCTTTATTAAAATTGAGTAAAATATATTACAATACGCATGACTTCTATCTCAATAATAATTTTGTCTTTAGCAATAATAGTTCTGATATTTTATCTTGGCGAGTTTAAGTTTGAATTCAAGTTAAATAAAAGCAGCCATGAAATCAGCCCTGAATTAAATAAATCCAGTTTAGATAATTTAAGCAATACTGAATTAAATATTCTTAAATTAATTTCCGAAGGTAAAACTAACCAAGTTATTGCCGACGAACTTTTCATTTCAGTAAATACGGTAAAGAAGCATATTTCAAATATTTTTAAAAAACTCAATTTGACATCGAGAACTGAAGCAAGAAAATATAAAGACTTGATTAACTTTTAGATATTATTGAATACTTCTTTTTTAATACTTTATTACTACCTGTTATTTTTGCACATTACTAAGCATAGCAATAATTTTGCACTAATTATTTAAGCTTAAAGTAAAATGAAAATTTATTCAAAATTCGTTGTTATGTCATTATTCTCCATTTGTTGCTTTTGTGTTAAAGCACAAAGCATAAAAATTGCGAATAATTTATTTAAAAATGGAGACTTTTATGAGGCTCAGGAGATTTATTCTGATATTTTAGATAAAGATACCAATAATTTAAAGTCACTCATTTTCATGGGATACATTTCTCTTCTTACAAACCGTTTAGAAGAGTCGGAGAAGTGGTTTAATAAAGCAAAAAAAATTAAACCAAAACTTTCGGTAATTAATTATTTCTTAGCTGAAAATTATTATCGCCAAAAAAAGTTTGAATTAGCTGCGCCTTATTATTTAGCTATTCGAAGAAAAGCAATGGCAAAAAAAATGGAAAGTTTCTCAAATATTGAGCCATATAAAATGAGAATTGATTTTGATGCAATTAGAATTAGATTTATTATTACTGACCCTCTCCCTATAGTTGAGGTTATAATTAATAGTGAATATAAAGGTTATTTTATTATTGATACTGGCGGAGGGGAATTAATTCTTAGCGATGATTTTGCTAAAAAGACAAAAGCTGAATTTTTTGGAATTGAAAAAAGTTGTGGATTTGGCGGTGGAAAAAAAGCGCCACTTGGGCATGGTAAAATTTCAACTATTACCTTAGGAAATCTAATAGTTGAAAATGTTCCTATTAATACACTAAATCTTAATCAACTTGAACTTGGTGGTTATAAGATTGATGGTATAATTGGCACTGTTTTCTTATACCAATTTCTATCAACAATTGATTATAAAAATGGACTATTGATATTGCGTAATAAAGCTAAGTATAGGTTTAATGATATTTTAGTGAATTGTTCATCGCCAAAAATCATTCCTTTTACGATGGCTGATGACCATTTTATGATGGCAAAGGGTACCATTAATAACAGTGATACTATGTTATTTTTTGTTGACACTGGACTTGCAGGAAATGCTTTCACTTGTCCAAAATCAACAATTAGAAAAACGGGTTTAATATATCAAAAGGATAGGAGAACAAAATCATTAGGCGGGGGAGGTCATTTTAATAGTTATCCCATGGAAATTGAAAATATTTGCCTTGGAGATGTTTGTGTAAATAAACTTCATGGGGTATACGGAGCCTTCCCAGTGCAGATTGAGAAAAGTTTTGGATTTAATGTAAACGGATTGATCTCACACGAATTCTTTAGGAATTATTCTCTAACTATTGATTTTGTAGAAATGAAATACTTACTTTCTGAGTAATATATAAATTTGAGATAATTAGATACCAATTAGTGATGTTGAGCTTAAATTACTGAGTACAACAGAACCGTTAGGCACAAGTAGTATAACAACAACGTTAATGTTAGTATATAACAAAAGTGCGATTCAAATAGTATTATGATTATACTACATCTACCAATTTAGCGGATGCCGGCTTTTTTTCAGGTTAATTGTATTTGAAGATGATCAGGATTAGTTTCTGGTTGGCGCACACGATGTCATGTCATATTGAGGTTTTCTGGCAGCAGGAGAGGTTTATATTTATACGGGGTAAAAGTTGGCTTTGGCCGTTTGAAAATGTATCAAACCTTAATGGCTGCCATTTCTTTTCATTTCTGGAACTACCTATTTAGATGGCTCGGTTTGTATGCCTCATTAGCTAGTGATAGTTAATTCGGAGTACATTTTTTTAAATTTCCATAATGCACAATAAATTTGTAATTTTATACCATATTAACTTGGCTTTTTGAATCGGAAATCACCAAAATTAGTCCTCTGAGTATATTTTAATTAGGGGATCCGGTTCTGGAGCATCACATAATTTTTAACCCTAAAACTCTCTTACTATGAAACCAAACACTAAGTTTTGTTTTGGGGTCATGCTTTTAATAGCGACCTCGATCTTTACCCATTCGTTTGCTGCAAACATTATTCCGAATCCCGGTTTTGAACTGGGAAGCGGCGACGATTTTGACAATTGGTCAAAGTGGAATGGAGCTTCCTCATTGTTGGCTACTACAACTGCCGGTGAATATCGCAGTGGTGGCCGTGCATTAAAAGCTGAAGTTGCCAGTGATGGAAATCCCTGGGAAGTTCAGTTAGTAAGTGATTTAATCCCAACTATTGTAGGTGAAAGTTACACTTTTAAGGTTTGGGTTAAAGCTGCGACTGGTGGTACTACGATCCGATTCTCGACGAATCCAAGCGCTATGTACTCGGGCAATTATACTGTTACTACCGATTGGACCGAGCTTAGCTGGACATTTACGGCAAATGAATCACAAACCAGGATTGTCCTTGATTTGGGAGCCAATGCCAATACCTATTATCTTGATGATATGGACATGCAGGAGCCGGTTACCGATGCACCGAATATTATTCCGAATCCTGGTTTTGAATTGGGTAGTGGGGATGATTTTGACAACTGGTCGAAATGGAATGGTGCTTCCTCTTTACTGGCAACTACTACAGCTGGTGAATACCGTAGTGGAAGCAGGGCATTGAAAACTGAAGTTGCCAGCGACGGAAATCCCTGGGAGGTTCAGTTAGTTAGCGATTTAATTCCAACAATAGTTGGTGAAAGTTACACTTTCAAAGTGTATGTGAAAGCAGCAACCAGTGGTACTACGATTCGATTTTCAACGAATCCAAGTGCGATGTACTCGGGTAATTATACTGTTACAACTGATTGGACCCTGCTTAGCTGGACATTCACAGCCAACGAAACACAAACACGCATTGTCCTCGATCTTGGAGCAAATGCCAATACCTATTACCTGGATGATATGGAGATGCTGGCACCTATTATAGATAACCTGTTATCGAACGGGGGTTTTGAAATGGGATCTGGTGATGATTTCGACAATTGGTCGAAATGGAATGGTGCTTCCTCTTTACTTGCAACTACCGCGGCCGGTGAATACCGCAATGGAACCAAAGCACTGAAAGCGGAAGTTGCCAGCGACGGAAATCCATGGGAGGTTCAGATGGTAAGTGATTTGGTACCAACTGTTGTTGGCGCCAGCTATTCGTTCAATATCTATGTGAAAGCATTAACCAGTGGTACAGCCATTCGCTTCTCTACCAATCCGAATGCACTGTATTCTGCCGATTATTCAGTAACCGACGACTGGACTAAACTGAGCTGGACATTCATTGCCAATTCACCGGAAACCCGAATTGTACTCGACCTGGGAGCGAATGCCAATACATATTTTCTGGATGATGCTTTACTGGAAATACTTTGCGGAGTAACAAATTATACACCGCCATCAGACCAGGTACCTATTGCTGAAGGTAAAAACAAATTTATCGGAACAGTGTTCTCAGCCTCAGATCCTGATATAAATAAGTATTTCAATCAAATTGCACCTGAAAACGAAGGCAAATGGGGAAGCATTGAAACAGCAGATGGTGTTTTCAACTGGACAAATATCGATGCAGCTCGCCAATATGCTAAAGACAATAATTTCCCGTTCCGTTTCCATGTGCTGGTCTGGGGAAGTCAACAACCCACCTGGTTGAAACCACTTAGCGATGAAGAGAAGGTAATCCGGATCAAACGCTGGTTCCAGAATGTGGCGGAACACTTTGATGGCAGCTCGAATGCACGTGCTGTGCTTGATTATATCGAGGTTGTAAATGAAGCATTAAACGATCCTCCGGACAACTCAGGTTCGAATGAAACGGATGATGGCAGCGGCGATTATGTTGATGCATTAAAGTCATTGAATACCGAACTGGGTACCACACCCGGCGAATACGACTGGGTAGTTAATGCATTTAAACTGGCCCGACAGTATTTTCCATGCGAAACACAATTAGTCCTGAATGACTACAGGGTTGAAAATGAACCCGGCATAACCGCAACGTATGCCACAATCATACAATTACTAAAAGATGAAAACCTGATTGATGTAGTAGCCATACAATGCCATTCGTTTAATACGCGAAAATACGGATCGGGGACCGATGAAGAAGCTACAGCAAATTTATTGAACAACCTGAATACATTGGCTGAACTGGAATTGCCAATTATGGTTACCGAGTTTGATATTGACGGAAATGTGTCGTTGGATGAAGAAGGTAATAGGGTGACAACAGGGACAGATGCTGAAAAAGATGAATTTCAGCGATCAGAGTATGAACGAATTTTTGATGTGTACTGGAACCATCCTTCGGTAGTTGGTATCACACTTTGGGGATACCGTCCGGGATTGTGGCGAAATGCCCAGGCTGCCTATATCATGGAGCCATGTGTAGAGGCCGAACGTCCTGCCATGAGTGCGTATCTGAATACAGTGATCAGGGATGGTGCTAATCCGCCTTTGAATCCATTGTTTGAGCCAAAATTATCTGTATTTCCTGAACTGACAGTTACACCTGGAGATGTACAATATAGCGATAAGGTTGAATTGAAGGTTGCCATAGAAAATGGGGCACGCCGGTGTGGTTTTGCAGCTGAGTCTGCAACCTTTACCATCACCAATGGAGATAGTCAGATAGAAAGTACAATTGATTTTGTTGCTAATGGATCAGATCTTGAAGTAGTATATAACTTGGCTTCATTTGAACCGCCTGATGTAACCATACTAGATCCCGGAGTTAAAGAGGTTTCTGTATCGCTGAATGGTATAGATAACCCAAATTATGTGGTAGGTACAATCGATTCACAAACTCTTACTGTAACTCAAGAGGATGCCAGAGTGGTCTACACAGGCCCACAACTGATTGCGGCTACCCAAAGCACCAGCGATGCTTCGGCGATTGTTACTTTAAGGGTAACAATACAGGATATAACTGCCACAGATGATGCAGACGGAGACTTTGACTTTGGCGATATAAGAAAAGCACAAGTTAGATTCTTAAATGATGACCAACCCATTGTACTCGAAGGTTTAACTGACCCAGAGGGTTGGATTATTGAAGATATTTCTTTGGTAGATCCGGCAGATATTAAGACCGGGGTTGTTTCCCTGGAGTGGCCGGTAAGTATTGCTGCTGGTACAGACATTCA
>Ga0307422_1001148_pt1 | contig 13955 bp, 18 predicted proteins | sample SalMarWE160290MG_FD_202153 | JGI IMG/M metagenome (GOLD analysis project Ga0307422, IMG submission 202153) | Salt marsh sediment microbial communities from the Plum Island Ecosystem LTER, Massachusetts, United States - WE1602-90 | ecosystem: Environmental > Aquatic > Marine > Intertidal zone >...
GTGCCCCTTCTTCTCATTTTGTGTGCTTTAATGCATCTTATACACCATGGAATTAATGTTCATGCCTGCTCCTACAGAAGCAAGGACAACGATATCTCCTGAGAGCAATTTATGGTTGTTCAGCTTTCCTCTCCTCAAAAGATCGAACATGGTGGGCAAGGTTGCAACCGAGCTATTGCCGAGCCAGGAAATGGTCATGGGCATGATGTGCTCAGGGATGTTTTTTGTTTCGTATAATTTAAACAACCTTTTCAATATAGCCTTATCCATCTTTTGATTTGCCTGGTGTATCAAAATCTTCTTTACGTCTGATAAAGTAAGCCCCGCCTTTTCAAGGCTTTCCTTTACCACTTCAGGGACCCTCTTCACTGCATATTTGTAAACCTCGTGGCCATGCATTTTAAGAAAAAGCCTGTTTTTGCTAGAAAGAGAATTATGTGACTTGTCAAACCATAAGAAAAAAGCCTCTTTGAAGGTATCAGATCTCGTAGCATGCGACATGATTCCCGCGTCTCTGTCTGTTGCCTCAACCAGGGCCGCACCGGCTGCATCTGAATATAACATGCTGTCTATATCATGGGGGTCTGAAATCCTTGAAAGTGTCTCCACACCAATAACAAGGATTTTTGTTGCATCACCGGACTTGATATAATACTCAGCCATGGTCATTCCTTGGAGCCATCCAGGGCAACCAAATATGATGTCATAAGCAATGGTATAAGGGTTTTGTATCCCCAGTTTTTGCTTCACTCGTGCAGCGATGGATGGAACCATCTCGGATTGTGGGTTATCCACCATCACGTCCCCAAAATTTTGGCCCACAATTATGTAATCGAGGCTTTCCCTATCCACGCCCTCGAGTGCCTATTGAGCAGATATGACAGCTATATCCGATGTATTAAGATCATCGGTAACGTATCTTCTTTCGGTGATGCATGTTATCTCCTGAAACTTTTGAATGATATCAACCGTTGACCTTTCAAGCTTCATTCCATCAGACCCATAGAAGTCACGGCCCACAAAATACTCATTCGGTACTCTTGAGGTCGGAATGTAGCTGCCCGTTGCAATGATAATTGAATTTGGCATAATTAAATCAATCCGCTCCGTTATATACCATCTGAAAGAACCAACTATACGTCATGGAGTCTATCGTGAGGATTTGACTTTACATGGAAGATTTCCATATTCATCTTATAAAAGCAACAACCTTATGTGGTGATAAAGCCACACTTACTAAACTACGTTGCCGCGGCACCAGAAACCGACTCAGTATGATTTATGCGAGAGCAACTCCCGTAGATACACCCAAAACCAAACCATTAACCGCCATTCCTTTCTCTGGCTATCGACAAACTCTATTTTAACATCCATATCGTAGGTGGTTATTTCCGCCGTTCTCGGTTTTCAGTTTCCCTTTGCCGTGCATATAGCTTACCAAAATTGATAAAGAGACGGTTTGGAGGGCTCCTAACTTTTCCTCGAAAGGGATAGACAGTATCGTTGGCGCTCGTTGAAGGCAGGACAGGGACAGGACATGCGATTTTCATGCATTCCCATCGAGAGGCAAATCCCTCAAAGAAATCACTCGTCAGATAAATGCAGAATACGATAAGATGCTGGGAGATCTTTATAGCCGGAAAGGAGATCGTATGCTTGCGGTACGACGTGAAACCATTGAGGATATTCCCTGGGTTCGAATCCTTAATGAACGTGCCTTTGGACAGGCTGTAGAGGCCGATATCGTTGACAGGCGCCGTCAAGCTTGCCCAGAGACGCTGTCGGTTGTTAGAGAAGATGAGGGCTGCGTGGTTGGCCATTCCGGATGAGGCGTTCATGATCCTTATATTCGATGAAATTGCCATGAAGGGCATCGCCGGGGTGGCCAGATATAGAGACGAATTTGACGAGACACTCTAGACGCCCAACTTTGGTTTGATAGGGGACGGAAATCATGGATAAACACAGAAAAGAGGAACCGAATTATGGCAATTGGGTATCTGTGAAGCTGATCTATATGCCAGGCATGATAGCGCTGCTCTTTCTCGGATTATCTATCCTACTTCCTGTATTGATACTGGGGGCGGCAATCTTCTTTTTGCCGTGTGTCTACTTCGCGTATGCATGGTATAGATTCTCGCCCAGAGGGGGAAATATCCAGGCCAGAATTCAAGACCTGGTGTTGGATTACCTCGATTGGGATGGAGAGGGAAAAGCGCTCGATATTGGGTGTGGAAACGCTCCCCTGGCAATCGGGATAGCGAAGAAGTATCCCAACGCTGAAGTCATCGGCATAGACTATTGGGGTCGAGGGTGGGAGTATTCGAAAGGCCTTTGCGAAATGAACGCAGAGATCGAAGGGGTGCCGAACCGGGTTACCTTTGAGAAGGCAAGTGCTTCAGCGCTGCCCTTTGCTGATGAGGCCTTTGATGCGGCAGTCAGTAATTTGGTGTTTCACGAAGTGAGGAGTTCTAGGGATAAGAAGGATGTGATCAAAGAAGCCTTAAGAGTAGTCAGGAAGGGCGGAACGTTCGCGTTTCAAGACCTCTTTCTCTGGAAAAGGGTATACGGCGAGCTCGATGATCTACTTGCAATGATCAGAAGCTGGGGGATCGAGAGGGTGGAATTCGTGAATACAAGCGATTCGGAGTTCATCCCCAGGGCATTGAAGTTGCCGTTTATGGTGGGAACAGTGGGCATTCTGCATGGAAGGGAATAACACGTCCACTGCTGGCATTTTGAAAGAAGATCATGCAGCTACAACTGGCAGCTATGCCTATTCCCACCTGGTTTTGATCGGCCTCCGATCAACGGTTCGCAGGTATCTGAGTTTGGGATAGCCTGCAATGAGCACGCTAAAGACCCTGTTGCCTTTCGGGAGCGAGAGCTCATCTATGAGAGGCTGGCAGGATCTGGCCGCAATCTCGAAAAGCCCAATATAGGTCGTCTCCAGTCCCATAGTCCTGGCGAGAAGCCCCATGGTGGTGGAAGCAATGACACAGTTGTCCTTTGCCGTGGTGCCGTAAATCGTGGAGTGAAAGATGATCACTGCCGGGGTATTGTAGAAGATCGGATCGAGGCCTTTTTCCCTGGCAAGGAGCATCCGCTCCCGGTACATCACAACCTTCTCCATCGCCGATAGGTTCTGGGGGATTTCCTCGTCCCCTTTGCGAATCCTCTCCAATTGCTCAGCGTAGCCGGCTCCCACGCGGTCAAAATGATCCACCGTGAGCTCTGAGAGCCTCTGTATCCTCTCCGGATGTTCCACGATCATGATCTCCACGTCCTGATCATTGCTGCCGGTGGGGGCGTAGCGGACCGTATCAATCAATTGTTCTAAGAGATTTCTGGGGATGCGTTTCTTCGTGAAATGCCTGTGGCTCCGGCGTTCCCGTATGAATTGCATGAACTGCTCTGGCTTAAAGGTGATGGGCTCGATGATGTCCGGGAAGTTGCCCATATCTATCTTGTGGTGCACAACAGCCCCTGTGGGGCAAAGGGAGACGCAGTGGCCACAGAGATTGCAGCAGTTCTCGTCGGCCTGTACCGTGACGGTGTCTTTCTTCTGGGTGAAGCACCGTTCACATCTCAGAACACAAATACCGCAGTTGGTGCACTTATCATAGTCAATAGAAACCCAGCTCATCATATCCTCCTCGTCAAAAAGGAAACAATCACCATCAATCTGGGCAGCTTGCGACCAGCAAGCAGGAAACAGGTTGCTTTCACAAGAGATTCCGGGAATACCTGAAAGCCTCTCCACAATGAACAGCTTAAGGTTCACAAAAAAGAGGCTTGCCATCAAGATTGTGGAAGAGTAATTCTCTATATAATTAAATTATAACACAACAAGAAGGGGGAAGCCATGTTTGATTTTATGCTTACGGAGGAGCAGAGGGCATTGCAGGCTGAGGTCAGGGATTTCGTGAAAAACGATGTGCCGAGCAAGCTCGTTCGGGACATGGACCTGAGCGTGATCGAGACCGGCCGGCCCTTTCTTGAGCTGGCAGCAAAGCGGAATCTCCTGGGCATCCGGTTTCCAACCGAATACGGTGGTAGAGATCTCAATTGGGCGGCTGAGGTGGTAGCCATTGAAGAGGTCGGGGTGCTCGGCAATTCCATCACGTGTGCGTATGTGATGCCGAGCATTGTAGGAGAGGCATTGAATCATTTTGGAACGAGGCGGCAGAAGGAACAATACCTGAAGCCGACCAACCACGGCCTGTTTTACTCCGCCGAGGCCCTGACCGAGCCACGGGGAGGCTCTGATTTCTTCGGAGCAACCACAAAGGCGGTAAAGGACGGAGATTCCTTTGTCCTCAACGGCGAGAAGCGGTTCATCGTTGGGGCAAAGGAATCCGACTATTTCCTGGTTTACGCCAACTCAAACCCGGATGCCCCTGCCCATCAGTCGATCAGTTGTTTCATTGTTGACAGGGACAGAGGCGTTGAGGATCAGGCCATCTACAGCCTTCTCGGAACAAGGGGAGGCGGCACCGGAAGGCTTGTGTTCAAGGATGTGCGGATTCCCGCTGAAAACCTCGTGGGCGAGCTTCATAACGCCTATGCTGTCTTTAATAGAATGATGATCCCCGAGAGGCTTACCAGCGGAGCAGGAGCTATTGGCCTTGGAAGGGCAGCCCTTGAGGTGGCCACCCGTTATTCTACCAGGCGAAAGGCCTTTGGCAGGACCATAGACAAGTTTCAGGCGGTGAGCTTTATGGTGGCCGACTCGGTGGCAACCCTGGATGCTGCCAGGGCCTTGGTCTATGCGGCGGCCAGGTCGGTCGATTCAGGCATTGATTCCCGCCGATTGGTATCAGAGGCCAAGAAGGTGGGAACCGAGGCTGCCTGGGAGGTGATCAACAATGCCATGCAGATTATGGGAGGCATAGGCTACACCAGCGTGTATCCCATAGAACGCTACCTGAGGGATTGCCGCCTTACCATGATCTGGACCGGAACCAATGAGGTAATGAACCTCCTCATCCAGCACGAGTACTATAGGGAACTCCGGGAGCGGAAGTTTGAGGTCAGGGACGTGGAGGAGGATGCCATCACGCCCGATGAGCAGGAGAAGGTTTACGAATAAGAGGTGCGCGAGGCCTCTTGTTATAGATTGATCCTTTCGATCCACCTATAGAAGAGCATATCCTCGAACACGTAGCTCCCCTCCTCCTTCTCCAAATGCCTTTATGTATCCACTGTCGACCTGGAAATTAACGGGATAGCTGCGAAAAAACCGGCGAGCCGTAGGTGGAATAAATCTCCCCCAACAATGCCTATTCCGGATCGGGCAGGATGTTGCGAATCTGCTCATTGAGCATAATTTTCTGGCCGATGCGCAATTTCAACCGCTCGATTGCTCCGGCGGGCAACTCCAGCGCATACCTACACGGGGAAACGCTATGATATAGGCGAGAGGCCGCGCCTGGTAAAGGAATCTTCATGCTGTGAAGATTGACGATGACGCCATCGGCGTCAAGAAATAACACGTCGATGTCAATCAGGCAGTTTTGCATGTAAAATGTGTGTGGCCGTGATCGGGGGAAAATAAAAATCATCCCATGATCGGCAGGCAGGTGGCCGCGGAACATCAACCCACGCATACGGTCGGCCTGGCGATACGCCAATTCGATGACGAAGGTTTCACCGCTAATATCCAGCGTGGTGGTGGGCAGCTCCCGCGTCTGGCTCGAGGCGGCTGGGGGAGGAGCCGATTCAGCTTTTTCCTTCCGGCAGGGGTCGCCCGCCATCAGAAGCAAACCCAGGATGATTATCGGCAACAACATATTAAAAAACGCACGCATCATATCATCTTCGGGCTCAGACTATATGGAATTCGGCTTTGTTGGTCAAGCCGATTTCAACCGCATGATATTATGTGTGGAACGCGCTGGCTGGATTCAGCACTCTGACGAGCAGGCGATGGGATCCTAAGACGGTTACGAGGGGCTTGATCTCGCCGGGAGAGCGGAACATGGAGGACTTAGCCAATTTTTTCCGGATTCCCTGGAGGATTTATTAAAGAGACCGTATTGATCACCTCGGCGCACAAAGGGATCAACCAGCGCGTGCGCAAGGCGCTCAAGGAAGCGGGTATTTCTTTGTCCATCGTCAACGACGACGTCATTCCCCTGTCCCTGGTAAACATGGGACTGGAAAAAGGCAAAGATACCTTTTTGGTTATTACCCGGGCAGCGCTTTGGGAGGACAAAGCTGAAGGCCAGGCTTTTATCACAGCGCCGACCAAGACCTGCAGGGTCTTTCGCCTGACACCCACACAAGAGCTGGCTGCTGACCCTTATCCTGTGCCGGAATTAAGGCAGCGAATGATAAGAACCCGCTTTTTTATGTGTAGACCATAAAGAACTCTGCGCATTTTTTATATATCCTTCAACAGACGGTTCGACAGGGATTGCGCTACCTCATCCCTGAAGGCTCGAAGTATCTCGGAGAGGGCCTCTGATTCGGCGGTCTTTGCCACGGGGATTGAGTCCGTTCCCCTGTCTTCCAGTGAATCGATAACGAACTGTATCGTGAGTGTGTTTATGTCGCGGGCGGGTTGATAGCCCGGTTCCTTGTGCTCCTGCGTCTGCGTGTCGGAGACGATCCCGCACGCGGTCAGCTCAAAGAGTATCTGATGTGCCAGACGAATCGGTATCTCCAGTCGGTGAGAGATCTGCGTGGCTGTGAGAGGTCTCCCTCCCTCAGAGAAGTTCGATACCAACAGGTGGCTGATCTGCAGGGAGAGGAGCCGTTTGAAGGAGCCGCTGATCTTGAGGGAGTCCGGCTCAAATTCATAGGTATCGACATTCTGGTGGGCAAAGGAAAATTCCGCTCCGAAGAGGACGATCAGCCAGCTCAGCTGCAGCCAGATAAGGAACAGGGGTAATGCCGCAAAGCTTCCATAGATGGCGTTGTATTTAGCGGCCCCTACCTGGAAGGTGATATACCCGAACTGGACGATCTGATAGATCGTCCCGGCGATGATTCCGGCCAGAATACCGGACCGGAAACTTACTTTTGTATTGGGCATAAAAATATAGAGAAAGGAAAACAGTATCCAGATGATGCCGTAGGGGAGCACGTTGAGCACGAACGATATCAGAGGGCTGAATATCCCCAGGAGGGCGATCTTCTCCATGATCAGCGTTACATGGGTCGTGATGAAGACCGTCACGCTGCTCGAAATGATCATGAGGGTTGGGCAGAGGAGTATCACGGAAAGATAATCACTGAACTTTCTTCCCAGGCTTCTCGGTTCCCGTATCCCCCAGATATCATTGAATGAGGTTTCGATATTCCAGAGGACCTTGATGACAGCCCAGAAGAGCACGACAATACCGACACCGGCAATGACTCCCCCCTTTGTGTTGGTGAGCAGTGAATTGGCAAAGGTGATGACCCGTGTAATAATTTCTTCCTGCCCCTGAAACTGTTCCAGGAGTTCCCTCTGGAGGTGTTTTTCAAAACCGAAGCCCTTCGCGATACCGAAGGCCATGGCAGCCACGGGAACGATTGATATCAGGGAATAAAAGGTCAGGGCCGATGCCCTCAGCTGGCACTTGTCTTCGGCGAACCCGCGGACCGAAAGGAGAAAGATCCGTAGTTGCTTGATGAGAAAGGATTGTTTCCGCGGCAGGTCCTTCAGACGGACCCGCCAGATATCGCCTTTCATAAAATCAATGAACCGCGATACGGTATTCCTGATATTCTTCATCGATTTTCCCTTGTAAAAACAGTATAGCAGCGACTCTTTTGTCCGTTTTTGGTTGCGCTTTAGCTAGGAAATCCGCCGAAAACAATAAGAAAACCATACACCCTCGAAATTTTCTGTCAAGAAACTTCTCCAGCCGGGAATCCCTGTCTGTTGTGCAGGGAAAGGCAGGTTTCATTTTCGCCTTTTTCCCCGGCCGAGCGGCTCGACCTGAGCTCGCCGACAGGTCTCTCAGCATCCTCAGCGACTCAACGTTGAAATAGATAAGGCGTTCATCAAAACGGATCGCCCTGAGACACGCAAGGGATCAAATCATCTGTGATTTTATAAGGCCCTGCCGAAAAAGGCGTCTCTCTGTTTTTTTTCATTGAGTTTTTGATGAGAAAGACGGAAGATTTAATTCAATAATGGATACCATACTGCGACTCGGTTTGAGCTCGCCGAAAGTCTTGCTGGAGTGTGGTTTATTACCCTCAAAGTTGGGCGGGGCGCATCAATAGATGGTATATGCAGGGAGGTTTTATAGATGAGCTTGGAAGAGGTTGCGAGGAGAATCGAGCGAGCCGACTATGGTACCCGAGACGTGGAGCCGGGTTCGAGAGAGAAGCTTCTGGACCGCGTTGCATGGGCTGCCTATTATAATGACCGGGTATATGAGGGTTGCACCCGGTCTGTCCTGTACGCGCTTGAGACCCACCTCCATCTGGGGGATGGGCAGGCCCTTAGGGCAAGCACTGCTCTAGCGGCCGGGGTTGCTCGGATGGGCGAGACCTGTGGAGCGCTTACCGGTGGCATTATGGCTATCGGCTTGGTGCTTGGGAAGGAAGAACTTGCCGATATCCAGGCGTATAGGGATACGATGCAGGTTTCCTATGAGATGTACGGCCGGTTCAAGGAAGAGCTGGGAAGCACTATTTGTTTTGAAATCCAGAAAGGGCTTCTGGGCAGGAGTTTTGACTTCAAGCGGGAGGATGAGGCTGAATAGTGGTATAAAGCCGGTGGATTGGAAAAATGTCCCATGGTGTGTGCCATCGCAGCCAGAATTGCAGCGGATATCATACTCACGCTCAAGGCGTAGACAGAGGGACGATGTTGAGTTGCGGCTCCAACCTTGAATCGCCGATTCCATGATACCGCCTTTCCCTTTGCCCGAGTGAAGCCCTGAACATACCCCGAAGGTTTTTTTTATTGCTCAAAAAAGGCCGCAAAACCTTCGGGAACTTGGCATTCCCAAAGACCTCCGCGGCCTTTCCGCATCCTGTTTTATCGATCTATAACGTGCTGAGTGAAGTCGGCTTTTCGATCACCTTTTTGACCCGTGCTCATACCGGTCCTTCTCGGGCGGGTCGAGATATCGATTATTTCTCCTGATTTTCCATTGATATCTCGCCGGTTTTTGCGTCTACCCCTTTTTGAGCTTTTCGATGAACTCCTCTACCTCTTCAGCGCCTTCGGCGTAGAACTTCTCCTCATCAGGTGCAAGGTGCCTCAAAAGCCTCAGGAACTCTCCTGCGTGGACGCGCTCCTCATCCGCAATGTCCTTGAGCACCTCGATGGCCAGCTCATCATCGATCGATTCCGCGAGCTGTATGTAAAGCTGCACCGCCTCATATTCCGCGGCAACCATGAACCGTATCGCCCGTACCAGCTCCTCATGGGTGAGCTTTCGATCAGAGGCGAGACCGGAAAACGGGGAGCCAAACTCAGGCATTACCATACCTCCTTCTCGTAAGTCCCGCTTGTGGGACGTTATATAAAATCGCGAAGCGATTTTATGATTAGTCAAAGGCCATATCGGTTTTCCATACCTCCCAGACCTTTCCCACAAGACCCGGCCCCGGCTTAAGTGTGAGCTTCCCGGGCCGCCATCCCGAGGGCGCGGCCTCAGCGCCCTTGCTGTTTCTCACGAGCTGAAATGCCTGGATCTGCCGGAAGGTCTCGTTTACATTTCTCCCCACCGGTGGTGTGAGCACCTCGAATCCCTGGACGGCCCCGTCCGGATCGATGAGAAACCGCCCCCTCGTCTCCACGCCGGCATCCTCATCGTACACGCCGTACACCGCCCCTACCTTGCCTCCGGCATCGGAGAGCATGGGAAAGGGCACGCCTCCCTTGACCATCTTTGAGAGCTCATTGTCATCCCACATCTTGTGCACGAACACGCTGTCAACGCTCATGGACAGAACCTCGACACCGAGCTTCTGAAATTCAGGGAATTTTTCGGCAACTGCCGAAATCTCCGTTGCTCAAACAAAGGTGAAATCACCGGGGTAAAAGCACAGCACTACCCATTTACCTAAGTATTCCGAGAGCTTCACTGAGATGAATTTTCCCTTGTGATATGCGGGCGCGCTGAAATCGGGCGCCTTTTTACCGACCTTTATCATGGCACCAACCTCCTTTTTTATGGCTTCAGGTTCCGATTCCTCTACCTCAAAGACCTCTCCTACCGGGCCCCCCGTGGGCCTTGCACAACCAACCTCTAGTTCCTCAGGCATAGGCAACCTCCTTTCGATAATTTTTTTATTCTAGCAGAAAACCGGAGATTTGACTAATCAATTTTTCATGAGTTCGTAAAAAATCCTATTTCCGCTCCCCTTGTGAGATGTGCTTAAGGGGATGTAACCAGATGTCTTCATAGCTCAAGATCTTGGCATTGGTGTCAAGCCCGCGTGACATATCCTAATCATCCGTTAGGGCCGGATGGAGCTATGTATTCATACCCGCCTACTAATCCCATCATCCAGGTCTGGGCCAGGGAAAAATGCAGAATGAACGGTAGAAGATTGCCGTTATAACCATGGAGAAGCAGGCGGGTCTCAGCGGAAGGCAAAAAAGATCTTTACGTCCTTTGCGGCTTTTTGGCGAATGAGGTATCGCAGGTACTGAGCGATGTCTCAGTGTCTGAATTGCAGTGGAATTTGTCTTTCGTTGCGTTTATTATGGAATCTGATACACTTCTCTTTATAAAAGTATATTACAGGAGGTTTCGGGCATGAAATATACCTATTGGCGCAACATTTTGAATGTGCTCCTCATAGCAGTAGCCGGCATAATGATCGGGGGATGCGACAGCGGCAAAGAGGCAATCGATGAGGCCACCGGGCACCGCGCCCTCAAGCAGTACCAAAAATCAGAGAAGGATATTGAGGAGATAGCCAAAAAACAGGCTAAACGATATGAGGGCATCCCCGATGATGAAAAGAGGGAAGGTGAGAAAAAGGAATAAGTGGAGCATAGGCTGCGAGAAGGAACGCTTTAAGGACATCGATAACGGTGAAAGAGATACTTGTTCGTTTCCTTTGAATAGAATGGCTGAGCAGAGAGACCATGAATGCGATTAATCACAAGGCGAGAGCCTCAGGAATTTTACTTGCCATTGCGGCCTTTGTGGTAGTGATAGCGGGTATGAGCGCAGCGAAAGGTATCCTCGTCCCTTTTTTTCTGGCCGGGTTCATCGCTATTGTCAGCGCGCCGCCTCTATTCTGGCTGCAACGAAAGGGTTTGCCCACATGGGTTTCTCTTTTGATCGTCATCCTCGGCGTGCTCATCATAGTGCTCCTCGTTGCTGGTCTGGTTGGAACTTCGGTACGGGATTTTACAAAGGATCTCCCTGTGTATGAGACGAAATTGCGGCAGCAGACAACCCTGATGATGGGATTGCTTGAGAAGCTGGGGGTGGATACTTCCAGCCTAGCGATCACCGAACTATTTAATCCGGGAGCTGCCATGAAGCTCGTCGGCACCCTGCTTAACAGCCTTGGCAATGTGCTTACCAACGGGTTTCTCATCTTGATGACGGCGATTTTCATGCTCCTGGAGGCCTCAAGCTTTCCTGCAAAACTGCGCGGTGTTCTGGGAGGCTCCGAGTCTTCCATGGCTCGCTTTGACAACTTCATCAGCAACGTGAAGCATTACATGGCCATAAAGACCCTGATCAGCTTTGCCACCGGGGCATTCGTGGTAATCTGGCTTGCTATAATCGGGGTCAACTATGCAATGCTGTGGGGTCTCTTGGCATTCGCGTTGAATTACGTGCCGAATATCGGCTCCATTATCGCTGCGATACCAGCGGTCCTGCTTGCGGTTATACAGCTCGGCATCTTGAAGGCGCTTGTCGTAGCGGCCGGATACGTGGGTATCAACATAGTGATGGGCAACTTTCTCGAGCCACGCTTTATGGGCCGTGGCCTGGGCCTCTCGACCCTAGTGGTATTTCTTTCCCTTCTCTTCTGGGGGTGGGTGTTGGGTCCTGTGGGCATGCTCCTGTCGGTGCCCCTGACGATGACCGCGAAGATCGCATTGGAGAGCAGGGATGACACGCACTGGATCGCCGTGCTGCTCGGCCCAACAGGCTTGGCGGGAGGAAAAGCTGAGAAGGAAAAAGGGCGTGCTTATTCTTGACGAGCTCATGGTGTATGATGGATTTTTTTGTGGCAATGGTGTGCGATATGCTCCTTTTCCCTTGAGGCGAAGGCGCAGAAAGATCACTATTTTTAGAGGATAGCATGAAAAGGAAAGAAAAGGTTCAAAAGGCGGAAGGTAGGCTTGGCGTGCTCATTCCAGGCATAGGAGGCGCGGTGAGCACCACCTTTTTGGCAGGAGTAGAGGCAGTGCGCAGAGGACTGGCCATTCCCATCGGCTCACTCACGCAAATGGGGACCGTCAGGCTTGGTAAACGAGACGAATACAGGGCCCCTTCCCTTAAGGAGTTTGTACCGCTGGCCAACCTGGATGATCTGGTGTTCGGGGGGTGGGATATCTTCTCCGATAATTGCTACGAGGCAGCTCTTCAGGCCAAGGTGCTCAAGCCCGAAGACCTTGAGCAGGCTCGCTCCTTTCTCGAGAGCATTAACCCATGGCCTGCGGCCTTTAAGCAGGCATTTGTCAAGAACCTCAATGGAACCCATGTGAAGGAAGCCACCTCTCATGCAGAGCTCGTTGAGGGCATCAAAACGGATATCGAGGCCTTTAGGAAAGAAAACGGGGTCTCCCGTTGCGTTATGATCTGGTGTGGGAGTACAGAGGCGTATCTGACGCCTACGGATGTTCACCGCTCGCTGGGGAGTTTCGAGGAGGGCCTTAAGAAAAACGATCCCCATATCTCACCGAGCATGCTGTACGCCTATGCGGCGCTCACGAGCGGGATACCCTACATAAACGGTGCCCCAAACCTCACGGTCGACATCCCCGCCATGGAGGATCTCGCTGAACAGCAAGGGGTTGCGATCGCCGGGAAGGATTTCAAGACCGGGCAGACCTTGATGAAGACCATTCTGGCCCCAGGGCTCAAGGCCCGCATGCTGGGCCTCAAGGGATGGTATTCAACGAACATCCTCGGGAACAGGGATGGATTGGTGCTGGATGATAAGGACTCATTAAGGACTAAGGAGCGGAGCAAGCTCGCTGCCCTGGAGACCATCCTGCAACCTGGCACCTATCCCGATCTTTATGGGGACTTTCACCATAAGGTATCGATCAACTATTACCCGCCGCGAGGAGATGAGAAAGAGGGCTGGGACTGCATTGATATCTTCGGCTGGCTAGGGTACCCGATGCAGATCAGGGTCAATTTCCTCTGTCGAGACAGCATCCTGGCCGCGCCTTTGGTCCTGGACCTGGTGCTCTTCATGGATCTGGCCCAGCGGTCTGCCATGTCCGGTATCCAGGAATGGCTCTCATTCTATTTCAAGAGTCCCCAGTGCGCACCCACGCTCTATCCCGAGCACGATCTGTTTATCCAGTTGATGAAGCTGAAGAACACCATTCGCTATCTCATGGGAGAAACACAAATCACGCACCTGGGGCTGGATTACTACTATAAGATCTAAGGTCGTGAATAGGCCTAAAGCGATTATGGAGCCTGGAAAAGGTCAAGGTTTTTTGTAAACGCTGATATTTAAGATCCGAGAGAGAACGTGCAGGCATGAGAAAGGAAACCAATGATAACGATTGAGGAAATTGATGAGCGCACCTTCAAGGTAACGGTCGCGGACCGCAGCACCACGACCCATACGGTGACTGTCGATCCTTTATATCACGCGGAGCTTACCGGAGGCCGTGCTTCAGCGGAGAAGCTGGTAGAGAAATCATTCGAGTTTCTCCTTGAGCGGGAAAGCAACACCAGCATTCTGGCTAGCTTTGAGCTTCCCGTGATTGGCCGATATTTCCCGGATTACGAGACCACCATCCGGGAGATGCTCGACCCTCAGGCATAAGGTCTTGCTTTTTCCCG
>Ga0307422_1001151_pt1 | contig 13952 bp, 12 predicted proteins | sample SalMarWE160290MG_FD_202153 | JGI IMG/M metagenome (GOLD analysis project Ga0307422, IMG submission 202153) | Salt marsh sediment microbial communities from the Plum Island Ecosystem LTER, Massachusetts, United States - WE1602-90 | ecosystem: Environmental > Aquatic > Marine > Intertidal zone >...
AAAGTTTTTCCAACTCTTTCTTGCCTAGACCGTTAAGTAAATCAGCCGCCGTTACTTTTAAATCAGGATCCATCCGCATATCTAAAGGTGCTTTTGACCTAAAAGAGAAACCTCTCTCTAAAGTCTCCAGTTGATGACTGGAAACGCCTAAGTCAAACAAAATACCATCTACCTTCTCAAAACCATGCTCTTTAGCAATCCTCTTTAGGTCTTTAAAATTTCCCTTAGCCAAGCACCAGGAAGTATTCGATCCCAGCTTAGTCACAAGACCATCTGGGACAGGGCAGGCAGTAGATAAATACTCCCTGGCACTTTTTATGGCTTCAGGATCAACATCAAGAGCCAAAACATTTCCTCCCAAAGAAAGAATTGCTTTGGTATGTCCGCCACCACCGAGGGTGGCATCAATATACTTCCCTCCTCTTTTAACGTTCAAATAATTTAGGACTTCTTTTAAAAGGACTGGTTTGTGAAATTCATTCATCTTTCTTCTTACCGACATTACCTAACTGCTCGGCAATATCACCAGCATTCTGATTAAGATAAGTTTGATGTTTCTGCCAATTCTCCAAACCCCAGATTTCCACCCGATTAAGCAAGCCAATAAAGACTATTTCTTCATTTAAGTTGGCGTATTTTGCTAGAGCTGGAGGAACAACGAAACGACCCTGATTGTCAAGTTCTATTTCAAAAGCATTAGCCAATAAAAACCTGTCTGTTTCTCTAGCCGGTGAAGCAATAAAGGGTTTCTCTGTAACCTGTGATAAAAGGGATTGCCATTGTTTCTCGGAAACGATAACCAAACAATTCTCATACCATTGGGCAACAACAACCTTCTTGCTTAATTCCTGACGATATTTAACAGGAACGGCTGTTCGATGTTTAGAACTAATTTTGGTTCGATAATGACCAATTAACACTGCCTGCCTCCTTATTCTCTAGGTGTAAGCTCACCACTTTACACCACTTTTTTCCATTTTGTCCTAGTTTTATACCCCTGTCAACCCAAAAAATACCCAAAACCTTATAAAAGGCCAAAAACTGCAATTTTATCTTTTTTTAGGGGAAATTAGTCTATTTAATCACGAAGAAGGTTCCCAGCGAATCAACCGTAGCCGTTAACTCACTATCTTTAATCTCAGCATTCTCTTCTTCTGAATTACGCCCATCAAAGAAGAACAATTTCGCTTCAGAAGAGTCTTCAGGTAAAACTATCGTCAAAGCACTCTTTTTAGCGGCTGTCGAGCCAGCGGTGAAGACTCCATAAGGACCAGCGACTATTTCTCCTTCTTCTAATTCTTCCGGCAAACCAACTGTTGACATAGTGATATAAAAAGTGGTCGGGCTAAAGTTACCGCTGAGAGTGAACTTCTCATCTACCGAAGTCAGATCATCACCCTGTTGAAGATGAAAATCAGCTGTAAGTTTCCTTGTCCCCTCTTCACTCCTAAACCTCAAGGTTAAAGTTCCCTCTTCAACTCCCTCATCATATTTACAGACGTTCCTTGAACAAGTCCCCATTAGAAGATCTCTGGAGATAGACGACTCTCCTTTAACCTCAACCGAACCAACAACCCCTCTCGATAATCCCTGGCTTAAATAAACCAATTCATATTCAATCGTCTCCGCATCATCAAAACGGGAAATTTCTAAGGTAAACTCTTTACCATCAGCTCGAGGAGTTAAAGTAACGTAAGGTCTTTCCTTTAAAGGCGTTTCTATTAAAACCCCTTCTTCTTCCAGCTCAACTTCTATCTTCGAAGCATTTCTCCCTTTGATAAGAAAAGCAGTCACAATCCCCAAAGCTAAAACAACGACAACGATAATGGCAATTAAAATATTCTTCTTCATTATTTTAATTTAGTTTGGAGAAAATCACCTAATTTGTCAATAGCTACCCTTTCTTGTTTCATAGTATCTCTATCCCTGATGGTTGCCGTCTTATCTTCCAAGCTTTGAAAATCAACAGTCACACACAAAGGGGTGCCAATTTCATCTTGAGCATAATAACGCTTGCCAATATTACCTCGATCATCCCAGGCAACATTAAAATATTCCTTAAGATTATTAAAGATTTCTTTAGCTTGTTTGGTAAGTTTCTCTTTGTTGGCCAAAAGAGGAAAAACGGCCACCGTATAAGGAGCTACCTTGGGATGCAAAGACAAAACCACTCTCTCCTTTTCCTCCCTATAAGCATCAAGGAGAAGAAATAAAAAAGTCCTGTCAACTCCGCCTGAAGTTTCGACAATCCAGGGAATAAATTTTTCTTTTGTCTCCGGATCGGTATAGGTAAAGTCTTTTTTGGCATATTGGCCGTGTCTAGATAAATCCCAGTTACCCCGCCAGTGAATTCCTTCCCATTCTTTCCAACCAAAAGGAGTTTTATACTCGATGTCATAAGCTATCTTGGCATAATGAGCTAGTTCATCCTTCTCATGTTTACGAAATCTAATATTCTCTTTCTTCTCAATCAGCTCCTGATACCATTTCATTCTCTCCTTTCGCCAATACTCATACCACTTCTCCATCTCTTTAGGATTAACAAACCACTGTAAATCCCATTGTTCAAACTCCCGCTGGCGGAAAAGGAACTGCTTGGGAGTAATCTCATTGCGAAAAGCCTTACCGATCTGAATAATACCAAAGGGAATCTTTAGATGAAGTGAGTCCAAAACATTCTCATAATTAAGATAAATATTCTGGCAGGCTTCACCGCGAAGATAGGTTTTGTTTTTCTCGCCCTCGACAACTCCTAAACCGACTTCAACAAGGAGATTAAATCGTCTAGGCTTAGTTAATTCTCCCCCACATTCGGGGCATTTCTTCCCTTTTAAAGCTTTTGTTAAAGAAGCAATAACATCTTCATCAGCGGCTCCTGACTCTTCAATGATTATCTTCTCCAATAAATGATCAGCTCTAAATCTTTTTTTACATTTTTTACAATCCACCAATGGATCAGTGAAATTCTGAACATGACCTGAAGCCTCCCACACCTTGGGATGGGTGATAATGGCTCCGTCAATGCCGACAACATTCTCGTGATTCTTAGTCATCTCCTCCCACCAGAGCTTTTTAATATTGTTCTTCATCTCCACCCCCAGGGGGCCATAGTCATAGAACCCTTGAATGCCGCCGTAAATTTCCGAGTTTTGATAAACGAAACCACGACGCTTACAAAGACTGATGATTTTTTCTAGTGAATCATTATTTTTCATTAATCCTTTTTAAAATTTCGGCACTGTTAATCTTTTTCTCAATAATACTTTCGATATAGGGCTTTAAACTGCCCTTTTCTTTTTGCCACTCTTCTGGAATACCAAAACCTAACTCTTCCAAAATATTCCTCTCAAAAGTTTTGATGATTTCCGCTAAAGATCCTTTGCCGATCTCGGCTAAAGAATCCCGTAAATAGTTAAAGATCGCCGGATGAGGCTGTTCTTCAGGCGTCAACTTGTCAACCAACTCACAGAGATAATAGGCAACGCCGACTTTTAAAAGATCCTTCCGCCAAGAACTGAATAAGTTAACCGTCTGTGTCTCGGTGATGAGATCCATATTCTTTCCCTTAACTAAGAATAACACGGCCTGATTAAAAACCTCTAAACTGCCCGCCTTGCGGCTGGTTAATTTCCTCACTCCCTTGGCCATAACTCTTATCTTGCCGTAATGTTTGGTATAGACTGTTAAAATGCGATCGGCTTCACCATAATTGATCCTTTTAAGAACAATTCCTTCTGTCTTGTAGCTCTTCATTAAAATTTCAATTCTTTGTCTGTTTTAAGCTCAAATTCCTCGGTTGTTCGGCCAAACTTAATAATATTCTCATAACCATAAGTTCCCGGCTGTTTCTGGATAAGGATTTTATAAGGATTATCTTTTTCTACCTTAAAGGGGAGCTTGTATTTAAAGGTCAACTGAGCCTTACCTAGAGGCCGTAGTGGTGATTGGTCGCCATAGAAAGCCTCAAAAACCGTCTTCCCTAGTTCATCATAGGCCTTAACTTCAATCTCTGAACCACTGGCCTCAAGGAGCTCACTCCCTTGAGGAACATAAACTCTGATCCAATCTCGATAAAGACCGTTAAGACAAAGCTCACCGGCTTCCAAATTACAATTAGAAGGTTCGGCCGGATTCTTATAATCAATCGTCAAAGTTTTGGTCACCGTTCCGTCAGAGGCTACTTCAATCTCTTGGAGGAAGGACTCTTTAATGAACATATTTGATTTTGCCCCAGCAAAATTACAATCATTGACATGTAAATAATCGCCATCATAATCTTTAATTCTGCCAGAAGCATTTAAGGCTTCCATTGTCTGTTGGATCTCTTCATCAAAAAAGTAAAGAAGAAGATGTTTTTCGGAAATATTACTGAAGACAATATTCATAAACAACGGCCATTGTTTACGCGGTGAGCCCATCATATTTAACAAGATAGAATGCATTAAAGGACCAATAATCCCCTTTCTTTCCTCCTTTAAGCCGGTGACTGGTCTGTCTGCATAACTTTCTAAGGCATAGAAAACTTGTGGGCAACCACAGCGTTCATCATTCTCAGCCGAGAAATTACCAAAGCCAGGGACACCAATCGGCCCCAAAACTTCCAAGATATCAACCAGAAGTTGAGTATCCAAAGCAATAATCCCGTCGATCTTCCCTTTCCCTTCAACCCGTTCATAATTCTCAAAGAAGGTATCCATGGAAACGACAAAGTCAGGCGATAAGTTCATATCACGTAAATGCCAATAGAAAACATTTTTATGGTAATTTAAGATTGGGTCCGGAGCCTTGATGCGATTGCCGAAACGATCATCAAGACTATAAATATCATGAGAATTACTGGCCTCAAATTGGCCGTTCTTAACCGAAAGAGTAGCGTAGGCCGTCAAAAACCCGCCTGTTGGCCGCAGCTCGGCATCATTTTGAAAGATGAGAAGATAATTCTTTTCTTCAGGAATGCCTAGAATAGGACGCAGATGAGTGATAATCGGCTTGGCTTCCTTAACCGTCTCGGCGATACCGTCAATAGTCGAAACAAGAGTGACAACGTTTTCTCTTATCTTTTTACCAAAAAGGCTTCCTGGATAACGTGAAGTTTTAATTTGATCGATCTCTGCCTGAGCTAAGTCTAAACTCTCACTGATCTTATCTAAATTAGGCTGAATTTTATCTAAAGTTTCCAAAACAATTACCAATCTCTCTTCAGCCGTCATTGTTTCCCCTTCTTTCTCTTCTTCATTCTCTTCCTCTTCTTCAAGACCAAAGATATCAGAGTAGGATTCGAGCGACTCAATAACGATATCGGCCACATCAAGGAGATATTTTCCTCCGGCAAAAAGGTGACTTCCATCAAGATAATAGCCCCTGACCAGGGGGACAACTTTCAACCAGGCCATCTTTCGATACTGGCTGTTTAATTTTTCAAACTCTGCCCTTGTCGAAGCTATCTTCTCAACGGCCAGATTTAAATCCTGAGTTTGAACCCCTTGATAAATACCCTGGGATTCGTTAATGAAAACTGAAGATTGTTTTTTAATAGAGAGAATCGGCAGGATTAAAAAGAAAACTAAAAGAATTAATAAAACAAAAAGAGAACCGCCAACGATTAACCAAACTTTCTTCTTTTTTTTACTTAAACCTTGTTTTACTTGACCTTCTTCCGTTCTTAAGTCAGGATTGCCCAGATTTTTCATATTTTCTATTTTATCCCTCTTAAAAAAAGAGGCTATTCTTTCTATCATCTTTTTCATCATTATAATGCTCCCTTTCCGGAAATCATCGCCCAAGGGGTCTTAATAATAATAATAACATCATTTAAAACAGAATGCGTTTTGGCATAATCCGCATCCATCCTTGCTCTCTTATCAAAATTAATCTCGCTTCTTCCCGTCACCTGCCAATGACCGGTAATGCCTGGTTTAACCTTCATAATCTCTTTGACGTATTTTTTTGTTTCCGGGTAGACTTTCTGTTGCTCTTCCAGTTCATCAGCAAAATAGGCCCTGGGGCCAACAATACTCATTTCTCCTCTCAAAACATTAAAAATCTGAGGCAGTTCATCTAAAGAGGATCTCCTTAAAAATCTACCTACCTTGGTAACTCTTGGATCGGATTTAAGCTTGTAACTACCTCTCTTATATTCTTCATAGATCTTTTTAAATTTAGGATCTGTTTTTAAAAGGCGGTGAGCATTGTAAACCATAGAACGAAATTTATACATTCTGAAAAGTTTTTTATTTCGGCCGACTCTCTTCGGCATGGGGGCAAAAACGGGCCCTTTGGAATCGAACTTAATCAAAATCGGGAATATTAAAAAAACAGGTGAAAAAATAATTAGCATTACTAAGGCGGTAACAATATCAATGAATCTTTTGACGAAATCGTAAAACATCTTTAAAGGTATTCTTCTTTCTTTTTTTCTTTTAAAAGATTAACTAATTCCTTAACTTCTTGGGCTTTGTCTTTTTTACAGATCAGCAAGACGTCTTGAGTATCAATGACAATCAAGTCTTCAACTTCAATTAAGGCAACCAAACGATCCGCAAACCTAATCAGATTATGATGACTATTTATATTATAAAGTTCTCCTCTTTTACTGGTTTTCAACACGACATTACCATCTTTATCTTTCTCTCCTACCCTAAAAACAGTCTTCCAACTACCAATGTCACTCCATTTAAAAGAGGCGGGAACTAAAAGGAGATTATCAGCTTTCTCAGAAACAGCATAATCAATGGAAATACTTTCTGCCTTTTTATAAACATCTTCCATGACCTCATTCTCTTCGTCTTCATTCCAAGCCGCCTGAATTCTCTTAGCTCCTTCAAAAACTTGAGGGGCATGCTTCTGGCAAGCTTCCAAAAAGGTGCTTGCTTTCCAAGTATAAAGACTGGTGTTCCAAAAATATTTACCGCTTTTAACGAATTTCTTGGCTTGAGCTAGACCCGGTTTTTCTTTAAACTGCTTAACTTTAAAAACAGACTTTTGCTCTGTCTTTTTAAGCTCTTTATCAACCTCAATATAACCCAGACCAGTGTGAGGAGAAGTTGCCTTTAAACCAACGGTGATTAACCAATTCCCCTCCCGGGCTAAATTGGCGGCTATTTCCATCTCTTTAGTAAAAACATCAATGGGAGAAATTAAATGATCAGAAGCAAGATTAACAATAATCGCCCCTGGGTCAATTTTGGCAATAATCGCCGCTCCGGCAGCCATCGGCAGAGCGGTATTTTTCTTATGTGACTCGGCAATGACATTCTTTAGGGAAATCTTTCCTTGGGCTAAAACTTCATCAACATAATCTAGATTAGTGGCCACAAAAATATTCTCCTCGGGGACTAAACTCTTAGCCCGCTTAATTGTCTGAGAAAAAAGAGTTTCCTTACCCAGGAAACTAATAAACTGCTTGGGGATTTTTTTTCGTGAGGCCGGCCATAACCTTGTTCCCCCACCACCACAGAGAATTAAAACGTATAAATGATCTTTTAAATCTGTTTTTGTTTCTGCCATTTTTGATATTGATTTTCTACTGCCTGACTGAATTTCTTCTTAAAATTTTCTTTACTAAAAAGTTCGGCATTAGCTCGGCAAACTTCTGGCGAAAAACTCTCTGCTTTAAATTTTTTTAAAGCTTTGATTAAGGCCTCTGTTGTCTGTGGATAAAAGAAGGTTCCTGTTTTGCCTTCAATTACCGTTTCCAAAGCTCCACCGCCTTTAAAAGCTAAGACGGGCTTGCCACAAGCTTGTGCTTCTAAAGGAACTAAACCGAAATCTTCTTCCTGCGGAAAGATAACCGCACGACAATTTTGATAATAACCTACCAGCTTACTGTCTGTCAATCTGCCTAAGAATTCTATATTCTTCTTAGCCAGTAATTTTAATTTTGGCATTTGCTTACCTACTCCAACAATCTTTAAAGGCCAACCTAATTTATTAAAGGCCCTTATGGCTAGATCGACTTTTTTATAAGCGACCAGTCGGGAAACAAGTAAAAAATAATCACCCTTGCCTTCCCTTTTAAGAGAAAACTTATTTACATCTACCGGCGGATAGATAACCGCTGAATCTCTCAAGTAGTATTTCTTAATTCTCTTGCTGACATTTTCGGAAATGGAAAAATAAAAATCTGGTCTTTGAGAGGCAATTTTATCCCAAAATCTCAAATATTTTAGGAGAGGCTTACTTAAAAATGAAAGGGGTTTATTCTTAAAATACTCTTTATAGCCACTCCAAAGATAGCGAGTCGGCGTCAAACAATAACAAAGATGGCATGTTGAAGGTAAAGTAAGAACTCCCTTGGCTTGAGCACTGGTTACCGAAATGACCAAATCAAAATCAGAGAAATTAAAGCTTTCTAAAGCCAAAGGAGTTAAAAAAGGATAGAATTCATGATGCCTTTTAGCCAAAGGCCATTTATTTAAGAAAGAAGGTCTAATTTCAAATTTCGAAGCCCATGAAGAGGAAGGAGGAAAATAAACAGAGGTATAAAGAGGTGCCTGGGGATAAAGCTCATGAAGAACTTCAAGCACCCTCTCGGCTCCCCCAATTTTATTAACCCAGTCATAGACTAAAGCCACCTTCATCTTAATTGATACTTTGGTAAACAGCCATCGTTTCCTTGGCCATTTTCTGCCAAGAATATTCCTTGGCTTTCTTAAGACCTAATTCCCTTAATGATTGTTTAAGGTTATCATCCGAGACTACCTCAACAATTTTCCCTGCCATTTCATTAATATTCAAGGGGTTAAAGTAGGCGGCGGCTTGACCATAGACTTCCGGCAAACAGGAAGCGGAAGAGGAAATAACCGGCAGACCGACGCTCATCGCTTCAAGACCAGTTAAACCAAAACCTTCTAAGAGTGAAGGGAAAACAAAAGCCTCGGCCTTTTTATATAAAGCTACCAGGTTTCTATCACCAACAAAACCAAGTAATTTAACCAACCCTTGAGCCTTTAATCTCTTAATCTCTCCCTCAAAACGTTTCAAGAAAAAATCTCTGGCGCAAATCAGAACTAAAATCAATTTAATCTTTTTTTCTTTGTTGATTTTCAAAACAGCCTCAAGTAAGCGATCAATATTTTTATGAGGATAAAGATTACCGGTATAAATGATAAAGGGTTTCTTTATTTTATATTTTTTAAGAATCTCTTTCCCATCAACTCTCTTAAAATTAAACTTATCATCCACTCCTTCATAGGTGACGATTACTTTTCCAGATGGCAGATGATAAAGACTAATCAACCTCTCTTTCCACCATTTACTGGGAGTAATAATTCTTTTGGCTTTTTTAATGGCCGCATAGACAACAAAAAGATAAAGAAAATATTTCAGCCAATAGATAAAAGGCTTACGAGTGGTTGTCTTCACCCCTCTTGAACGATGTTTAATCAAATCATGGATGGTGACAACATATCTCCCAAACCAGAAAAGAGGGACATTAAAATGAGGAAAATGAACAAGATCGGCTTTTAATTTAAATAACTGGAGCGGTAATAATATCTGCTCTTTTAAGGAATAGTGTTCGTAATCAGTTAATATTTTTTTAATATTTCTACTTTTAAATCTTAAGGAATCAAAATATTTCTTCCTTAATAAAAGCAGATAACTGTTTTTATCTTTCTTTCGGGACGATAATTCATCGATTTGATTAATTAAATTAATGACGTAACGGCCGATACCGGTGTGTTCTAAACCATACATTCTGGCATCAATGACAATTTTCATAAGTTTGCGGCTACTTTAATTTTAACAGACGGATCTTTTCTAATAAACTAATGCCGAGGAGAGTTATCTTGTAAATAAACTTGGGGTATTTATGCTGATAGTGCTTGTTGAAGAAAATACGCATGACTTCTATTGAAGCTTTAACAGCCTTCTCCTTTGTCTTTTTGTCAGCAGTGCTAACCTTCTGGCTATGTTTCTTAATCCCCGATGCTACCCCTTTGTAATGAATTATTTTTACTAATGGAATAAAGATTATCTGCCATCCTTTCTGCTTTAAGCGATAACAGAAGTCTAAATCCTCACCATACCAAAAATAATCCTCGTCAAGCCAAGCAACTTCGTCACCAGCTTTTTTCCTAATCATCAAAAAGGCACCACAGCCAGCATCAATCTCATGAATAGTCCCCTTAAGCAAATAGCTTAAAGAATAGCCTGAAAAAAACCTTATCTTAGGAAAAGTTCTTTCCAAACCACTAAAATAACAAAGGCTGTTCCAGACGGTCGGAAAACCTCGGTGGCTAGCTTGATCAAGTGAACCATCAGGAAGCTCTATCTTACAGGTGGCTGCTCCTGTCTGTTGATTCTTTTCCATAAAATCAACCATCACTTGTAAGGTGTCTTTCTGGATAATGGTGTCGGGATTCAAAAGCAAGATATAGCGACCATGGGCTTTCTTAATGGCTTGGTTATTGGCTCTAGCAAAGCCCAAATTATCCTTATTCTCTATTAACTTAACCTCGGGAAACTCCTTCTTGACCATCTTTGCAGAATTATCTTTAGAGGCATTATCAACGACAAAAATCTCTAAAGAATATTTAACCTGGCTTCTTTTAAGCGAATTCAAGCACTCTCTTAAAAAGTCTTTGGTATTGAAGTTAACAATGATGATTGATAAATCAACTTTTTTGTTCATTGATCGTTTCTTTATAAATAAAGCTCAATTTTCTGGCAATCGTTTGATAACTATATTTCTTTTCCACCAACTTCCTCGCTGATTGAGCAATTTTTTGATAAAGTTTTTTATCCCGTAAAAGCTTAATAACTGCCTCCGCCAATTCCCTATTCCCTTCCCTAACGAGAACATTTTCTTCTTTTTTGGCCTCAATACCTTCTATACCTACAGAAGTTGTCACCACCGGTACCCCAGTGGCCATGGCCGCCAAAATCTTCAACCTTGTCCCTCCAGGGCCTTCAATGGGAGCCAAAAAGATACTCGCCCTTTGGTAAGCTCTCTTAACGCCTTCAATATCGTCATTGGCCAAGTCAATTATTTCCACGCCTTCCCTCTCCAAACCTTTCAATTTTTCTTTTGCCTTCTGCCCGACAATCTGACAGATGGCTTGAGGGAAAGTTTTTCTAATAAGAGGGAATACTTTCTTGACTAATCTTGAAACCGCCTCAATATTCTGTAACCAAAGAAAGTTGGCCTGAAAAAGAATAAAAATCTTTGCCTTTTCTTTTTTTATTTTATAGATAGAGAGTAAATCTTCACCAGCCCCGTTAGGAATAACTTCAACTTTCAAACCAGGGACTAAGGATTTCATCTTCTGCTTGTCTGATTGTGAAACGGCGACCACCTTGTCGGCCATTTTCCAAAATCTCGTTTCCCAGAATTTTAATTTTAAAACATCAAAATAGAGAAAGGGCTTTAAAGGAAGAAATTTAAAATTATTCACAAAGTGCTGGTAGACCTGATATTCTATTGTCTGATCAGTCAGGGCAATGGGAATGTCAGTCTGGGGTAAATGAGGCATGACATAAAAAGTTTCTGCATGAATTAAGTCATACCTTGTCTCTTTTAATTTTTTTTCAATAGCTAGTTTCTCCTCTGAAGAAAGATTTCTGATCACCAGAAAGGGATAAAAGCCGAAGACGGTTCTCAAAATATTGCGCAAGGTCCAAGGTTTCTCTGGTCTTTTAAAAACACAAATTTCCTGACAATATTTTTTCAAATCCTTAATGTATTTTTTCTCTTCATCATATTTAATTAAGGAAAAAAGGGTAATTTGATGCTCCTTGGCCAGATTCTTAATTAAATTATAAGACCGCACCTGGCCTCCTGAAGAAGGCGGATAGGGCAGATATGGTGTTAGCATTAGAATTTTCATCGTTAAAGAGAAAAAATGATGTATTGGTCAGTCTCTTTGATTATTTGATAGTTTTGAAGCATCTCTTGGCCAAATTCAGAATCTCTGTCAAACTTCGTCGTCACATAAACAGTTCCCCCCATTTCCTTAATCTTTTGAATTGTCCCCTTGCTGTTGGGAAAGTAAGAAGCATAACCACCTGTCCAACCATAACGGTTGGTATTGTAAAGCAAGGTGGCATCATTAGAATCGCCGGTTAAGACCAAAGCATCTTTGGGGGTTAATTCATCAACAGCTCTGCCGGCCAAATCCACTCCACCTTGAATGAGATAAAAACCTCGTACCTCAAACCAAGAAAAGCCAATCATAAAAAGAAGGCAAACGGCCAAAACCAGCCAAGATAAAAGGCGGGAGAAATACTTTTTTGGAATTGTTAAAAGCCAAAAACTACCTTTAGCTAAAAAGACAGCCGCAATGGGAATAAAGGGAATCTGATAATAATCATGCGTTACATTACCCGCGGCAAAAACAGAAACGTAGATTAAAAAAGCAACCAGCCAAAGATGGAAAAAGTATCCTTCTTTTCGAAAGGGCTTTAAAATCAAACCTAAAACAAAAGGCACAAGTCCCCAATAGCCCAAAATCAACTTGCCGATTCTCCCGGCAAAAATCCAATGGAAAAAAGCCGGTCTAAATCTAATCCCTCCTTCATTAAAAAGCCAGATAAAAGAAGGAATACCATCAGGAAATTGCTTAGCCCAGAAACGCCAAAGAACAAAAGGGATAACCGCTAAAAAAGCAAAGAGCCAAATCTTTTTTTGTTTTAAAAAGGCAAAGCCCCATCTCTGATAAAGAAAGTATGCTAAAGGCAAAAGTAAAAAGAAAGGGAAAGTCTTAAGTAACAAGGAAAGGGCGGTGAAAAGCCAAGCTAGAATGCCTAAACTTATTCTCTCTTCTTTAAGCCATCGGTAAAAATAATAAAGCATTCCGATGTTTGTAAAAAGTATTAAAGATTCGGGTAAAACAGTCCGTGAGTAAAAAATACTGTAGGGTAAAACACCCATAAAAAAGGCCGCTAATAAACCTATCCACTTATTGGTAAGTCTTGATACTAATAAATAAAGAAAGACCATTGCTCCTAAAGAAAAGATTATTGAAACTAACCTTGCCAATGATTCTTTAACGCCAAAGATTTTATAGAAAGGGAAAATAATTGTCTGGTAAATAGGCGGCTCAACCATAAAAAGCCTTTCTTCATTACCTTCGCTAAGGATGTTTATAGAAGTCATATTATCAATCCTGGGATGGAAAAAATCAAAACCTTCCTTAATGAAATTGCGGGCCACGGCAGCCGTATCTGCCTGCCGCCAAGAATGATGATCAGCCAAAGGACTATCTATTTTATAAAGACGAAGGCCAAAAGACAAAAGAATAATAAAAACTAAAATTAATGGTATTAAGATCTTCTTCTTAAACATTTTTCATTTCCTTCTGAGGCAGACTAACTTTCATTATACCAACTAAGACACCAATTAAAATCCAAAAGATAAAAGCGACCTTTGAGGATTCGAAAACATCGATAAAGACGGCATTGGCTAAAAGGCCTAAAGTGGCTCCGGCAATGCCAATGACCAGAGATTTAGCTAAGCCAGGTTTAGCTTTCTGACAAAAGTAAAAGACTCTTCTTAAAAGTTCAAAGAAAATCAGGAAGAAGGCGAGAAAACCTAAGAGGCCTGTTTCGGCTAGAAGACGGAGATAATCATTATCTGTCGCCAAAGTGACCGAAGAATAACCGGTCCCAAGTAAAGGATTCTTAGCAAAGGCCCGCAAAGATCTTGGCCATTCAACATTAAATCTAATCGCCCCTGAATACTGAACAGCCAACTCTGTCGTTGGTCTCCACTCTTCTAATTTGGCTGCCATCGTCGCCGAAGGAGGTAAAGTCGGCGTTGGTGTCGGCGTTGTTTTTCTTCTACTTACTTCTTCTACCTCTTCTTCAGCCAGGGTCGGGAGAAGAGCAACCTCTTCAACCTCTTTTTCCCTTCTCTCTGGGGAGAAAATCTGACTAATTTTTTCTGTATTAATATTAAAAGTCAGGGCATACCTTTGAGCAATATCACCAGAAAGCAACATTATCGTAAAGCT
>Ga0307422_1001152_pt1 | contig 13951 bp, 13 predicted proteins | sample SalMarWE160290MG_FD_202153 | JGI IMG/M metagenome (GOLD analysis project Ga0307422, IMG submission 202153) | Salt marsh sediment microbial communities from the Plum Island Ecosystem LTER, Massachusetts, United States - WE1602-90 | ecosystem: Environmental > Aquatic > Marine > Intertidal zone >...
GTGTCAAGAAAGAAATCGAGAAACATTTTTTACATTAATTTAAACAGGAGGTAAAAAAGGAAATATTTAACCCCAGAAATAAAAAAATATGTGTTTTGCTTGTGACCCAACGAACTCTATGAACACTATAAACCCAACAAACTAAGTGTTTGACACTTTTTAAAGAAGACCTGACCCTTAATGTTAAAGATAATCTCAGAGTTTGAGATTGTTGATAAACTCGTTTAAAGTCCTTAAACTTCTTTTAAGTTCTCGATAAACTTCATCAAAATATGGTAAATTCAACAATTGATCAGACAACCGTTTTTCCCATAGGGTTTTATAATTTTTTTCTTTTTTGTTTAGAATTGCCAACATATCAAAATTTTTTATGCCTTTATATTTCCCTTTTTCTTTAATTTTTGGTGCCAAAAGATCATATTTAAGTTGTTCTTTAGATACCAAATACCATAAGTCGTAAATATCCCGGGGTTCATTTCTTGCCTTATCTAGGATACTTATATATTTTTCTATAAATATTTCTTTCAAAGGATAAATTAGTAATTTAATGTTTTCCGGTATATCCTTATATTCTTTATGTTCTCTGTGGAGAGTGCGCATGATTGGAGAAAAAATCAATTTCTCATCAACTGTAAAATCGAGTTTTATTTGTCTTTTTGTGATATCTGCACCAAGAGGTCCCGTGTAATTAATGTAGAAAATATAGCTATTCTTGTGCTTTTCTTTATTTCCAAAAGCCAATTGAATGTTAGATTCGTCCTGCACTATAGAATAAACTTTTTCTAGAATATCCTCCAATTCTTCTATAGACAGATTTTTCAAGAGAGTAAAATCTAAATCTTCTGAGAATCTATAGTTGTTAAAAAAAAATTTCTTAAGGGCAGTTCCACCTTTAAAAACAAGCTGTTTATGTGTTTTCGTTTTAGATATTCCAATTAAAATCCATGTGAGTATATAATCCTTCTCGAGAGTAACTACCGGGAGTGTCTTATTATTTACTGTCAATTTTGATTGCAGCCGAAACAAATTTCCAGATTGTATCAATTTATGTTTCCACAGACCTTTTTATTTCTTCAGGTCCAATATTGGCAATTATTCTCCAGGTATTTTTATAAGTTGAGTCAGTATCAAGTAGGGGATCCAGAATATAGTATTTCTCATTAATTTTATCTTTTAATTTGCCTAACAGATTATCTTCGACTAAGGACATAGTTTCTAATAAGTATCCTAATCTTTTTATTACCACTATCTTATCAAATTTTAAGGCATATTTAATAAGTTTATTGAAATCCATATTATTTTGTTGCATCCATAGTCCTTTTGCAATTTCTAATACGCCTCCCGAATACTCAGGATGATATAGGCAATCGATTATAGTCCTTTCCATATCACTAATTCTTATTTTTTCTGACTTTGTTATCCAATTATTTTCGATGCCCCAGATTAATTTTTTCTTCATATATATAAATTCGAAAGTTACATTTCTCACTCTGCGAATTTTTTTGTATTCCTGTTTGGGTGTTACTATATAAACCTTCGTCAGAGGATGAGTCGTCATATTATGGATATTCATCGCACTACGGAACGCGATATAATAATTTTGGCTTTTTACAATCTCTCGTGCCACGATATACCAATTACCTATATAATTAATACTTTTCCCCAGCTCTTGCGGAATTATGATAAATTTTCCCGGTTTTATCCGGGTAACTATAGCCCTTTTTACTAATTTATGAGCCAAGTCCCTAGCTGCATTATCTTTTAAACCTGTTATTTTTTCTATATCCGATAGGGTAAATATTGCTTTATTTTCTTCGTATAAAGTTGCTATTAAATTAGCGCTTACTGGCCCAAGAGTTTTTTTATTCATAATTTCTACCTTGTTTATGCTTTTTGCATTTTAATATAATGCATTATACATAAATCAGGTAGTTTTGTCAAGTATGGACTTGACATTAAATGTTATGTGAGGTAGGCAAGGGTACTATAAGGTTCGATCCTATTCTAATAGACAATATTTTAAATACAAGTCTTATTAAAAATAATAATTCTCTGGATGTTCTAACTTATGATGGTTATTTGTTTTTTAAAAATCCGAATTTAAAAATTGACATAGCTAATAATATCATGATAGCAAAAACCAAAGCTATAAAAAGCCTCCAAAAAGGACTTGGCGACAAAAACTTGAAGCGAAAAATAATTAAAATGATAAAAAGAAGTATCGATGCTGATATTAAAAACAAAGGCACGAAATTATTAGACAACTCAATACAATTAAGCTTTTCTTTTAATGATGTGGATTTTATATTGAGGTATATTATTATAGATTTATGGGTGTACCCTTACTCTAAAGAAATCTGGGCATTATATAAAGAAAGTAAGGAGGAACAAAGTTTCCCGATTTTAATAACTCCACGAATACAAACTATATGTTATTCTTTATTTAAATTGATAGGCATGCTTGGCTTCAATCCATATAAAACCTATGTTTCTTCAGAAACATATTCAGGAGTAGAAAGGCTATTTGCTTCAAGTGAAGAAAGAATAGATTTTAAACCAGGTAAATTCAAGCCAATAGAAACAGATTTGAAAAATGGAAATGGAGCTTTAGAATATTTTTTCTATAATATAATCGATAAAATGATTGATTCTGGAGAATTGTTTAAGTACTTAGAAAAGAAAAACAAGTTGCAGGAGAAAATGGATATGGTTAATTATAATGTTGAAGATTTTAAATCCTTAGAAAAAGTATTTGATTTACTTCCTAAATACAAGCCTTATGAATTTATCCGAGGTTGGTATATAAAAAGAAAAAAACTTTTACAAGAATTGAATATGTAATGATAGAGAATGCATAAACTTCATAATTGAATTCCTCATACATAATATCGAAAAAACGACTAAATGTCAAGATTTAATTTAACCACAGATTAACACAAGATTTTTTGTTTGTTGTTTTTTGACTAAATCCTAATCCCCAAGACTTATTCAACTATTTCTCTATTCAACAATTCAACTATAGCGATAGCTATTGTATGACAGGAGGTAAAAAAGGAAATATTTAACCCCAGAAATAAAAAAATATGTGTTTTGCTTGTGACCCAACGAACTCTATGAACCCAATAAACTAAGTGTTTGACACTTTTCAAAGAAGATCTGACCCTGTTTATATATACTTTTAATATAAAAAGGGGGTAAGAATCTGTTTCAATTGGGAGTTTGATTTTTTTCTAAAGCATTGAATAACTTCTTTGGCATGTTCACGGTACATCTGTATCATTTCTTCAGTATCTATACCTTTTTCATATATAGAGAAGTCCGGGGCATAATGTAGAAGTTCGACATCCGAAAGAGATTTTGCATTTCCGCAGAATCTGAGAAAGTCAATAAATGCTAGAAATTTTTCTTCGTTTAATGGTAGTATTTCCTTTCCGTTTTTGTAACAATATGCAAAGATATCCGTTAGATATTGAGCGTCGTATTGCCATAGCCCAGCTCGATGTAAAGCTGTTCGTCTGATGATACAGGGTAGGCAATCGCCATCGTGGCTTTCCTTATTCCAGTGAACCTTTAAATTCTTTGCGATGACGGGAATCTTAAACCAATTCCAACAGGAAATTGTTTCTTTAATAAGTTTTCTTACTTTCGCTTTCGTTAAAACATTTGCGACTTTACCCTTCGTCATGTAGACAAATGGGTTCTTGATCTGTAAATCGACTTGAAATATATTTTTAATCATAGTTTGGAAGGATGCTAAGAAATGAGGGTGGGCTGTGTGTGTATTGACCCTAGCTTCTGAAAACAGAGGGTTTAGAGCAAGAGGGCCATTTTCAAATACGCAAACTTTGCTTATTCCAGATTCTAAAGCTACCGCAGATCCTAAACACAGGAACAAAAAGGATCGCAGATGTTGTGCCATGATGGAAGGAGTAGGTTTGGAAAGACGGTATCTTGCTTCTTTACTCTTTGATTTACTTATATAGAAATAAAAGTTTTGAAGTTTACAATCATATATTTTTTCCAACTTACTTACAAGTCTTTTTTGAAGAGAGGAAAGTTTTGGGCTAGTGTAGTGACTTACGAAGATGGGCTTTAAACCATTATCAAGTGCCCATACGGCTCCGGCCAGACTATCTAAACCGCCTGAAAGAAGACATATACAACGTTTGTCGGATTTGATAGGAAATTCTACTGGATTTTTTTGTTCTTTGCGTTTGACGAATTGAATGTGAACTTTATCTCTTCCAAGACTGGCGATAGTTTGCGCTACATCTTTTTTTGCTTTATTCCAAAGGTCTGGATGACGCATGGGCATCAATATACCCATATATCTCGCTAAATCATTATTACGCTTAAGATAAAGATCAGACATATACACCACAACACCTAAATCTAATAGGTCTTTGACCAGCGAGTGAGGCGATCGACCAAGTTGATTCTTTAGAATATCATACGAAACCGATATATTGGAACGATTAGTGTGAAGCAGGAAACGTTTTGGCTTCTTACTTAAAGCGCAAGACTTTCTAATGCTAGAGGCTGATCGAGTTCCTACAATGATATTTATGAGATTTTTTTCCAGCTTTTGGTTGTTTTTCAATTTTGATAGGCTTACTCCAAAAACTTTAGAAAACCCTTTAATAATTTGTTGCTTAGCTGTCGCTGTTTTCTTTGCTTTGAGTGCTTTTTCTAGGAAGGGCAGAAATTTTTTTGCTGACGTTTTACACTTACTTTCTAAAGTCTCTCTAAAGTTTAGTTCGGTTGCGAGAGATACTATCTGATCCGTTTTAGAAAAGTTGTATTCCCTGCTCAAAACTCCAGGTCTACGCATATAATCAATACAGATTTCGAAAAAGTAGTGTTTAAGTAAGCTTTGTAAAAGCTTTTTCTTACTATTGGCGCCTAATTTTTGGCCGATTTTTTGATCGGCTGAATTCAAGGAATCGTCGGCTAATTTAGAAAAGTTCTTCTGAAAAATTAATGAAACAATTGTTTTCTTGACTGCTCTTTCCGCAATTTCGCCTAAAGGATAGTACTGGAGTTGCGGTTGTTGACGACATACAACGGTCCAAATAGCCGCAGGCAAAGACCTTCCATCAATCTTCGTAGAAAAGATAACCTTTTCCTCTTTCAAGATGGTGCGTAAAGATTGTTTCTTGATTTTATCGTAAAATTTAATGAATTCTCGGGCTGTTTCGCAAATTGAAAAAGTAATGACTTGATCATCTAGCCAGCTTACCCCATTGCGGATAAGTGCTTTAATCATTTGCTTTAATCGCCCTTATATTTGTTTATCCGCTGGTTCCACGACCCTTAGTGATGTTTTTCTTCTTTTTATTCTTTCCAAAATTATCCCAATCTTCCGGGAAATCTGGTTTCTCATCTTCGTTTATAGGAACGGGCTTTTCTTCTTTTTCTTCTTCTTCTATTCGGGGAGTAAGCTCTGTAGGTGTTGGTTTTGGGGGTATTTCTCCTTCTCCTCCTTGAGATAAAGATTCTTCTGACACTTTTGTCTCTTCTAATATTAGAAATACTTCGTTTCCCTTGTGTACACGCTTGTTTACACCAAGCCAGATAACTTCACCTGCCTTAGCCTCTTTGACAGCTTTTCGCCCTATATACATAAATTCAACTAGTTGTTTAAAATTTGTGTGTAGGCCTACTATATGAATCAAATCATTTGTTCTTAAAATTTCAATAAGTTTAACCTGCGCTATCTGATCGGATGCAAAGTATTGGATAATTGTACCAACCTTTCTCTCCTTAAATTTTTCCATATCTTCCTTATTTAAAATTTATCTGTCCACATCGAAGAAACCTAATTTTCCCGGTAATGGAAAAAAGGGCAGCGTCATAGCATTTTCTAGAATAAAACCATACGGTCCGAAAAACCAAGGATTATTATAATCCGTTACACAATCTGTAATCTCAGCCATACCTACAATGCCACCGAAATTTAACTCTCTAGGCGGTGGCATTTTTAATCCCATTTCAGAAACAACCCAATTGTAGCCCATGGAGTCAAATTTCTTACTCGCATGTATCAAAAATGACCCTCTGTCTTTAGTAAACCAAGTGCGATTCTCAATATCCTTCTTTCCCGTTACGATAAGCCAAGCCCAGGGTTGACGTATGCTGAGTGCTTTCATATATTGATTCCCTTCATCTGTAATTTGTCAAGAATTTTATCGGACCGACTTTCGAAAGACATCTAAAAGAATTTTGCTTTTTGTTGATATGGGAAACCGAATAATTTAGTTTTGGAAAAACAAATATCATATTGCAACCTCCTGACTTTCATATTATACGGAAAAAGAACTAAATGTCAATGGTAGTATTCAAGAAATGCTAAAGATATCCCTTGACTAAAAAGCTTAAATTCTTAAAATTTAATAAAAGGAGGAGTAACTATGTTAAAAAACAGTTTTATTCAAGCCATAAGCAGTAAGCATAGGATTAGGGTTACTTTTTACTCAAAGGAAGATGGGGGAATAATTATTAGAAAATGTGCCCCAATGGATTATGGGCCAAGTAGACGAACTAAAGATAAAAGTGATAGATTTCATATGTGGGATTATGAAAGTGATAAGGGACCTCATACATTAAGCTTAAAGCCAGAACAAATACACAACATTGAAATACTTGATGAGACTTTCGATCCATCAGAGTTTGTAGATTGGGACACGGATTGGCTTGTTCCAAGGGATTGGGGACAGTATTCTTAATTTGCTCAATAATAACAAACATATGTTGAATAGGTTCTGATTGAAATGGATCAATACAGAATTAATTTTGATCAATACAAAGAGTTTAAACCTGAAAACATAAAATCATTAATGGGTATATGTGGATTGTATTTTATTTTTTCAAAAAAGACTGAAATTCATTATGCTTTTAGGAAATCAAGATTGATTTATATTGGTATGAGTGAAAAAAGGACAAATAGCATAGGAAAACGGCTTTTAGGACACTATGATGGTTCTTCAGGAAATAAAGGGATTGTCAATTATAATAAAGTTGGAAAACTTTATTTTACATATCTTAATTTTGAGATGTTAAAGAGAATATGGCTATATAGAATAGAAGATTTGGAGAGTTATTTTATACTTGATTTTCTAAAGAATTACGGTGTCTATCCTATATGTAATAATAAAAGTGGATTTGAGATAAAAAAACTTGATGTATCAGTGAATCTTGCGATCGATTGGAAATATTTTGAAAAGGAGTAAATCTAATGATTGACAAAATTAAAAGCGGACAAGAAATAATAGGTGAATTTCTTAATGAAATAGGTAATATTGAAGGAGTTGATAAGGACATAGCTAATACTATAGTGAAATTGTACCGTGAGGGGAAACTATCTAAGACTCATTTAACTAATGAACTTGCAAGTATTCGAGAGGATGAATTAAATGGTAAAGATTGAAAATCTTGAAATAAAGGGATTACGAGGAATTAAGAAATCTTCGGGTATTCCGTTAGACGAATCAAAATCAATCTTAATTTATGGTGACAATGGAAGTGGTAAGAGTTCAATTACTGATGCTTTAGAATGGTTTTACTATGATAGAGTTGACCATCTTTCATCAGAAGAGATAGGAAGAAAAGGTATAGACGCATTAAGAAATATATTTTTGGATAACGATAAAGATGCGTATATTGATTTAAAATTTTCTAATAGTAAACTTGACTCACGAAAAAAACTTTTTTATAAACATTCAAAATTGTCGAGTGAATATTCGAATACAACAAATGAGTTTAATGATTATATTAGAGATACTCTCAACGAGAATCTTATACTCAGATACAAAGACCTACTTAAATTCATTCTATTTAGCAAGAAAGAAAAACTTGAAGAAATATCGCAAATAATTGGATTTACTGAAGTGACTAAAATCAAAGGTATTTTCAAGAAAACAGTAAATAGTCTTAGAAAAGATATTAAAATCAAAAATCTTGATGGATTAATAAGCAATAAACAAGCTATTATATTAGAACAAATTGGACAAAACGTTAATAATGATGAGCAATATTTTAAAGCAATAGCAGAACTGATCAAGCCATTAAAGCTTTCAATTGAAGTAAAAGATGATAAAAGTATTGAAGAAATACTTGAATTCATTAAGCGACCTCAAGATGAAGAAGTTATGCGTCTTAAAATTTCTTATGAGAAAACAATTGAGAAGTTGAGTGGGTTAGAAAAATTTGTTGGGGATATTATTTTTAACTATAAAAATTATCACCAAAAATATCAGAAAATATCAGAAAATATAAATAAATTTAAGAAGATAAAGCTGGAGACATTGTTATCTGAAGGGCTATCAATTCTTGAAAAGAAGTTTTTTGAAGATGAAAAATGTCCTCTGTGCTTACAGGCAAAAAATAGAGAAGAATTGATTTCCGAATTACGAGAAAGGATTAACGAATTAAAGGATGTCAAAAAAGAAAAGCAGGGACTAAAAGAAAGTGGTGAAACCACACATAAAATTATTGAGAATATTATATCAGAGGTGGAAACGATACTGCTGGAAAAATGTTTATCTATCGAAGAAAATTCAGAAATAAAAAATGAATTAGAACGATTTAAAAAAGAAACTTTAGATCTCTTAAATGAGTTTAAAGGCATTCTTGGAGAAAAAAGAGAAGTAAAAACACCAGAAGAATTTGTTTGCTTGAACATTACCGAAATTCAGAAAATTATTGATATGCTAAAAGAAAAAGTAAAAAAGATGTCAATTGCCAGAAAAGATGATCTAAAATTTTCCATTAACAGTAAATTACTATTGGTTAAACAGGCATATACCGAAGTCAAATCTCTGAAAAAAGAAATGGCCCATTTAAAACAACAATTACGGTCAATGGAATTAATTTATAATGAATTTGCAAAAAAACAGAAAGATAATCTTGCGTCGTTTTTAACAGCTATTTCAAAAGACATAAATGATTTTTATCTCCATATGAATAGATCCGAAGAAGTTGACGAGATTGAGCTTATTCCCTTGGATAAAGATGATGAACTTGTTGGAATTACTATTCAATTCAAATTTCATGGGGAAATCGTTTCACCACCTGACAAATATTTGAGTGAGTCACATCTGAATTGTCTTGGAATTTGTTTGTTTTTATCATCTGTAAAAACTTACAATACTATTAATAAATTCTTTATTCTTGATGATGTGATCTCAAGTTTTGATAAGAATCATCGCCTTAGATTTACAAATCTATTAATTGAAAAATTCTCCGATTACCAAATATTCTTATTTACGCATGAAAGAGATTGGTTTGAATATGTCGCCAATACTGTTAAAGGCCGAAATTGGGTTGTAAATAAGATGATTTGGGATTATGAAAATGGGGCTGAGGTAGAACCCAGTTTATTTGCCCTTAAAAATAGAATTGAAAATAAGATTAGAAATTCAGATCCTTCAGAATTAGGTAATATGATTCGAAAATACCTAGAACGCTTATTGAAAGAAATCTGTTTCAACTTAGAAGTTAAGCTGAAGTTTCTTTATAATGATCAAAATGAAAATAGGATGATAGGAGAGCTCCTTTCTGAATTAAAAGGCAAACTGAGAAAAAGGAATTGTGAGGTTAAAGATCATGAGGTTTTTAGCAGACTTGAAGCCTCAACTTTTATAGGAAACAAAACATCTCATGATAGCTCTTTCTCAGAAAGTATTTCAGACCTGAAAGTTTTTTATGATGATGTACTTAAATTAGAAAAGCTTTTTCTATGTAGTGAAGACAACTGTGGAAAAAACGTGTCTAAAAAATATTATGATCCGGTTGAAAAAGTAATAAGGTGTAAGTGTGGCAACCTAAGATATAATTGGGAAGAATGAAGTGGGTATATGGGGATGGAGCTTGATATTAGTAAAAAAACAAATAAAATCAGTGTTTATCCGTGTCAATCCGTGGCGAAACCCCGTTCTCGGCTTACCGCTTACGGCTGACGGCCAAAGCAAAAACTACAATACCTACATGTTCTACATGTGAGAATTAGGTCCTAGGTTTTGGGTTTTAGGTTTTAGCCAAAAAAAGAACTAACGAAAAATCAGTGTTTATCCGTGTTAATCCGTGGCTATTACGTAGATTCTACGAATCTAAGTTAAATGGTTAAATAGGAAATAAGGACATTTGTCCTAATAGGATAACTCTTAACCGCAATTTAAAAGAAATTTCTAAAAATTCAAGGTGTCTTTTAACGGTTTCCATCTTTTAAGTTTTTCCCAATTCAGGGTAGATCTTTGATATTATTTTTATGTATTTTCCAACCAGGATTTTCCCTCTACCGGTAGCTTTGGAAATTTCCGTTTTGTTTAAACCCTGTCTTAGTAAGAATTTAATTCTTTCATAGTCTTTAATATACCTATCTACTGCTTCGAGGCTATGGTAAACTCTTTTTGCTATATCGGGGGGAGAAAACCCCTTTTCGTAAAGTTCTATAATTATTTCTTTATGCGTGGTTCCCCGTCCAAGATCAAAAAAATAACCCTTAAGAGGTAACATTTCTTTGTTTTTCTTTTGATACTCTCTTACTTTGCGGGAAATAGTTCCTATTGAAAGATTTAGTATTACCGCCAGTTCTCCTTGAGTCAGTAATCCTCCCTGGGAAAACGCCGCTTTAGCTAACCTTTCTAATCTGATTAAATCATATTCCTTTTTTCTTATTCCCTCTTTCTGTAATCGGATATCTTCTCTGGTAAAATAAGGCAAATCTACAGTAATTGTTTTTTCTACTTTAGTTCCTAATTGTGATTTCTTGTTTTCAACGGAAGTGGTAACCCATTGCATCACTCCCGGTTCTTTTGAGCTTGCTTCCGGATAAAAATGTCGATGTAATTGTTCTATATCATCCGCTATTAGTTTTATTACTTTATGGCTGCCCAAAATTTTATACTCCTGTTCTAATAATTGTATTATGCCTGTTTTAAATGTTCTTGCCTCTATACCCTTATATATTTTTTCTCTGTATTCTTTCATGGCTAAATGCCCTTTTTTTTACTATTTATAGTTCTTACCGTTAAAAGATCTATAAGTCTATCCTGATATTCAGGCGTATTAAATTCATTATAAAGCCCAAGATATTCTTTAGTCAACTTCTTAGATATATCTACCGAATAAGCTATTTCCTTAAGAGATAATCCTTTCCTGTGCAGAAATACCACCTGCTTAAAGCTCTTTAAATATCTTTTTATAGAAAAAGGCGAATGACGGGATATACGACTAATTTCAGTATAGGTTTTACGTTCCAGATAAAGTCTTACTATCCTTGTTTTATGGGAAATGCTGGGGCCTATATCGTTTATTATTCCCCGGGTAAGGACTATAAAACCCCGTTCTTTTAAATCTTTTATGTCCCTGCGTATAGTTCTCGGAGATACCTTTAAGATATCCGCGAGATCCTCCTGGCTTAAACTGCCTCCTTGCTTTTCGCTTTCATCAGTCATCCGTAGAATTCTGTGTTGACGAAGAGCTTTGTTGCCCTGTTTACGCCTTACCATATCATCCTCTATACCTCCATTCAAAGTTAGAAATACTTCAACCTTGGGCAATTTATCGATGGGAGGTCCATGGTTGGCTTCTTTAGAAATAACTATTCTTGCTGTTTTTCCTCTCTTTCTTAAAAATGAAAGATCGATACTGTCTAACTTATAAATTTCCCTTGCTTCCTCCATAACTGCTCTTGCTGTTCTGGGAGAAAATTCAAATTCCTTATTTAAAACTTGAATAAACTGAGAACTTCTGGTTTTGGACTCTATCCGTTTTAGAGCTTGGGCTTCCATTTCTCTCTCCTTTGTTAATTATTGTAAATGAAAATATACCTTCTAACAACCCTAACCGGACAAATGTCCTAACTGTAAAATAGTTAAATAGTTTTTAGAAACACAAAAATGGAATCTCTTTTTTGGGACTACTTCCACCAACACTCTACATAGTCTTCGTGGTCGTAATTTTCCCATCCATATTGCTTGAATTCATCTTTTATTTCATAAACATACCAATCGCCTTCACTTGACTTGATAAGTTCTTCACAATAAGGTAATTTCATAAAAAAACCTGCTACTTCATAAGAAAAGATGCACTTATTTCTAACATTTGAGTTGTATCTCTCCCATACACCAACAAACTTATGAAAATACTCATAGTAACTACCATCACTAGGAGTAAAAAATACTATCTTACCTTTATAAAACTCAAACATAACAGAAAGAATTCCTCTATATACTCCATCACCTTCTCTTGTACCAGGTTCTTTAATCTCGTAGGAGAAAATAGCCAAAGGCGCCCCTACATGATAACACTTTTCCTCACGAACTGCCACCAAGGTAATATTTCCATTAATTGGCCTGATATTGTCACCCAATTTACTCTTCCCTTTAATTATATAATTATATGGATCTGATTGGTCCCTATCGGTTCGGAAGAAGAATTCAATTCTTCTGTAGTTTGGCCCGAATATACCAATATATCTTCTTCTGAGAAAACCTGGATTGTCGATGTTAGAGAGGACATAACTAAAATCGTAACTTTTATACGTAGCTGAATCCACATCAACGAAACAAGTGTCATTTAGTAAAGTCTCCTTCCAATCTTCACTATAATCAATTTCATCACTATATAAATTTGAGACTAAAAAGATCTGAACAACAATTATCAGGAACAACATTTTCGAATTATTCATAATACACAATCATTTTAAGTATTTTAAAGTCTTTAGTCAAGGGATATTTATAATCAACAAAGTCAATAGTCACCGGACAAACTCCGTTCTCGGCTAACCGCAAAAAAGCAAAAACTACAATTTCTACATGTTCTACATGTGAGAATTAGGTCCTAGGTTTTGGGTTTCAGGTTTTAGCCAAAGCAAAAACTACAATTTCTACATGTTCTACATGTGAATTATTTGGTGGGGGGCGGGGTCAGCCCTCGCTGCACATCAGCCGGTACGGGCAGTATTCACAGTAGCGATCCGGGTCGGGAGAAAACGGGATGTCGGGGTTCGTGATTTCTTCGAGTATGAAAGCGAGCGCGTCGAGAAATAATTCCATATTCCCGCCGGCAAGAGTATTTTCTTCCCTCGGTTTTCTTATGTTTATAATACCCGCCTGGATTTTCTCGGTCGGTACGCCTGTACGTTTCGAATAAAGATAGACATACATTGGCAATTGAAATGATTTTATTTTATTAAATATTGTTTCTCTACTGAAATTAAATTCACTCTCCTTTATTTTTCCGGGCATTATCACCGTTCCTGTTTTGTAATCTATTACCTTCAAAATACCATCTATTTCTTCGACTCTGTCGATTCTACCCTGAAGCTTGAAGGCTTCGCCTTCTTTCCCGGTAAAGACCCCCGAAACCGCTTCCTCGAGACCTCTTATATATATGTCGAACTCTTCGGTTCGTTCTATTTCATAATCCATGAATCGATTCAAGGTGGTGTTAAGTATATCTCTTAATATGAGCTGCCCTCCGCCCTCGCGGAAATTTTTTTCTAATTCCTCTGTGAGTTTCCCCTCGAAATCTTCTCGGACAGGAGTAAATTTCTTATTTATAAACCGCGTGTAGTAATCACTCAAAAAATCATGAGCGAATTTTCCTATGGTGCTGTGCTCTACTTCCTCTTCGATATCCATAAATTCTTCGAGACTCAATACGTATCTATAATAAAACTGAAGCGGGCACCGCAGGTATGTGTCGATTCTGGTGGGAGAGTACTCCATTTCTTTTAATTTTTTCAGGGTTTTATCGCTCTTTTGAATTTCTTTTTTCTCTAATGCTTCTACGGATGGGATAAAAAGCCTGTTGTCGAAAGATTTTCGTTCATTTTGCTTTTCCTTCTCCCAGATGATTTTTTCTATAAATCTGGATTTGATGTTTTTGTCGACACTCCTTAATTTCCCTTCTTTGAATATCAAATGAACTTTTTCCGCTCCGCTTATAA
>Ga0307422_1001153_pt1 | contig 13951 bp, 11 predicted proteins | sample SalMarWE160290MG_FD_202153 | JGI IMG/M metagenome (GOLD analysis project Ga0307422, IMG submission 202153) | Salt marsh sediment microbial communities from the Plum Island Ecosystem LTER, Massachusetts, United States - WE1602-90 | ecosystem: Environmental > Aquatic > Marine > Intertidal zone >...
GTAAAAATGGTGAGTGTTTTGACAGGATTCGCAGTATATCCATGACCGCCTGTAATGAGTAAATGAGGTGGAAGGTTGAGTCCCTGTCCGTCGCCGGCCAGTATTTTTGTTTCAGGTGTCGATTCATAAGCCCAGTCATAAATTGTAACGGGGTCTACCTGATCTCCAAGACTTACCCGCATCCAGCCATAGTGCTGCTCAGTACCTATATAGAATCTTACTCCCAGAAATTTTTCCTCACCCAGAAATTCGCCTATACTTAATTGTGAAGTATTTGTACCATAAGGTCCATGAGAAGAAACACTTCCAAAATATCCAAGTAACCCAGCTACGTAGGGATATGAATAGTTAGACCACGATTGCCTGTTGGAATCTATGATCTCACCTAATTCCAATCCGTCAGGAATAGATGCATAATATTTATAAACAGACCCATAATAAGAATAATAGGATAGGATTGTTGACATCTTTGTTATCCAGCTATTATTATAGTCAGTTCTTGGATTATAAATAACACCATAACCCGCGAAATAATTAAAATAATAGGGGGCGGATGATGCTGATTCACTGGTGGCATAGATCATAAAATTAAAATCAGTCACCATATCGCTGTTCAGATCTAGTTCCATAATTTCTGAAGGCGCGTTAAGTTCCAGGTTTTGAAGTCCTGAATATACAACCTGTCCGCTAGCATTGGATCCAATTGCCATCAGGGCACCAGCCGAAGCAGCATATCCCGAAAGGCGTAATACCAATTTTTGTTTGGGATGGAGAGATTGTTTCATGGGTTTAAGTTTTTGGTTGGTATTGTTATATTACTTTCCTTCAATATACATAATTACAAATTTTAATACCAATATGCAAGATGTTAAGAAATTGAGAATCGAAAAATAAGATTACATCATAAAACAAAAAAACCGGCAAAATGCCGGTTAATTTCTTTATTCAACAATAAGTTTATGTTGAGTTACTTTTTCCCCGTTTTCGATCTGAACTATATAGATACCCGGTGTAAAATCATTCATCTCAATAATTTCGTTGAGCACTCGATCCTTCTGGTAAAAAATGGTACCATTGATATTCAAAATACGAACCATCGATTCACTTTCCAGTTCAATGTGCAAGTTATCATCTACAGGGTTAGGGTATATTTTAATACCTTCTTCTGATAGATTGTTAAGATTGTTTACAGGCTCTTCGTAAGTATAAGTTGTAGATGCTTCCGTGTTATCGTTACCAGCAACATCAGTTACCGCGCCAGCAGGCAGAGTCACTGTAACATCTCCATCTGCAACAGCTGTAATATCTACAGAAAATTCAGTGCGCGGTATAAGAACAGCTAAATTACTCGCAGTGCCATTTGTTATAACAAATTCCGAAAGTCCCAGTCCTGAAATTTCTTCGCTGAATTCAACACTTACCGTAACGGTTTGGTTATGGGTAGTACCTGAAACTCCCGGATCAAGCGTTACAGTTGGTGGAGTACTATCATACAACCAGTTTGTTTCAGCTGCTGCATTCCCATTTGCGGCCAAATCATTCACTGCATCAGCACCAATTTCTACGCCTACTTCTCCATCGGCATGAGCAGTAATCTCAACTGTGTATTCCAGGCCGGCTGTAACTTCTACCAGATTAGCAGATGTTCCGTTAGTTACAACAATATCGCCAATTTCAAATCCTGTAACTTCCTCACTGAATGTAATAGAAAGAGTCTGTGTTGCTTCGGATACTACTTCTTCGACACCGGAAAAGCCAATGACAGGTAGTCCTGTGGTTATTCCAATACCTGGAGTTGATTCATAGGCCCAGTCAATTATAGTCATTGGTTCAAGTTCATTTCCCATACTAGCCCTTATCCATCCGTAATGTTGCTCTGTTCCGATATAAAACCTAATGCCAATATAATTTTCTGTACCTATAAAATCCCCAACCCCCCAGTAAGATTGGATTGTTGATAAAACAGGATATGTATAAAAAACAGTTGTAATATTGCCTATTCCCATGCCACCTGGCCAATAGGGATATGACATGTCGGACCACATGGTTTGAGAACTGTTTACATCTATTCCCTCACTGAGTCCATGTACAATAGGATAAGTACCTGTACTAGACAATGCACTAACAAATGTTGACCTGATCATCCAACTATTGTTATACGAATCGGTCTTTGGATTTAATATTACTCCGTATCCAAATCTGGAAACATAATATCCATTAGGAAAGGTACCCATTGTACTGTAACCGTACATAACAAAACCAAAATCATTAACCAAGTCGCCGTCCAGATCTATCTCCATATATTCATCCGGCATATTGACCTCCATGTTTTGGAGCCCGGAATACACAACTTGTCCGTTTGCTGTTGAACCAATAGCTATAAGGGCTCCGGCAGAAGCCGCATAGCCTGAAAGACGTAGTGCCAAATTACGCTTGGCTGGTAAAGTTTGTTTCATGTTGTTTTGGTTTGTTTATTATTTATTTAAAGATAATTTATTTCTATAAAAATTCAAATTGCTTCCCGAAAAAAAGCATAATGGGAGTTATCCGGATCTATAATATTCACTATTTCAAGTACATTATATGAATTACTTATTTCCTTTTGTGGTATTTGCCGGGTTTTCTGTTTTGATTCTTACCCTTAAATCTGTTACTGCCATATTTATTTCTCCGATGAAAGTAGGGATTCCATGCCGGGCTTTCACCTATTTCGGCAGGTACATTTATTTTAATAACCGTGGTCTCAATCAATTCTTCGATACGGTGAAACCGGAACATATCACTTTCGCTGACAAGAGTAATGGCAACACCGGTCTTATCGGCCCTTGCGGTACGGCCCACGCGGTGCACATAATCATCGGCGTCCTGAGGAACATCGAAATTTATAATCAGATTGATATCTTTAATATCTATTCCACGGCTTAAAACATCGGTAGCCACTATTATTCTTAGTTCCCTGGATTTAAAGCGATTCAATACCTCTTCGCGTTCCTTCTGCTCAAGGTCCGATGATATGCTGCTCACATTTTCACCTTTTCTCTTGAGTGTATGGGCCGTATCCGAGACCTTTTTCTTTGTGGAGCAAAATATTAAAATCGATTGATACTCGGGCTTATTTGCTATTAAATTGGTTATCAGAGTTATTTTTTGTTCGTCGCGCACCAGGTATACAGCCTGTAATACACCTTCGGGAGGTTTTGAAATAGCGGTGCTGATTTCAGCAGGATCTTTAAGTATTTGCCGGGCCATAGTTCTTATCTTCGATGCCATGGTAGCACTGAACATAAGTGTTTGCCTAGTTTTTGGCAAATGCGCTACAATGCGCATAAGATCCTCATAAAACCCGATATCCAGCATTCTGTCAGCTTCATCAAGAATAAAGTGCTCTACCAATTGAAGATTTACATACCCCAGATTTAAGTGGCTAATAAATTTCCCCGGTGTAGCGACAATAATATCGGCTCCTTCCAGAAACACTTTTTTTTCCTGATCCCAAGTTTTACCGTCGCCACCTCCATAAATTGCAATTGAGCTGACAGGAACAAAATAAGCAAATCCTCTTACCTGCTGTTCTATCTGGATAGCCAGCTCGCGTGTTGGCACCACTATCAGGGTGTTTATCCCTACCCCCACCGATCCTTTTTCAGCAATTTTATTCAATATCGGAAGCAGAAAAGCCGCCGATTTGCCAGTTCCGGTTTGAGCACATGCAATTAAATCCCGGCCTGACATGATTTCAGGTATGGTGCTAATCTGTATTGGAGTTGGTTTTTCAAACCCCATATAGGAAAGCGCCTCAAGAAGATGCTGATTAAGACCGAATTCTTCGAATTGCATAGCGTCAGAAGGAAAGATTATACATATTGAATCAGTTTAGAGTTCAGAGTTTAAAGTTTAGGGTTGAGAATAAAAATTTCAGTCAATAGCCAGTTATTTAATTTCAATTAGTCACTCTCATATCGAATAACAATTTAATAAATCAATTCCACTCAAGTAATATTCTATTCAACATTAGCGCTTACTTTGCCATGGCAGTTTTTATATTTCTTACCGCTACCACACGGACACGGATCATTCCGGCCTACCTTTTTCTCAACCCTGACAGGTTGTGTTTTTTGTGGTTGTCGTCGTGCTTCCCCCTGATCAGAACCATGGTCGAAGGATGATCCGTAATCGGTTTTACTGGCCCTGAGGTTGCTCGTATCGTTTCTTCTTGGTATTTCACCTTTACGAACTTCACTTGGATCCTGTAAAGGTAATTGTCCTTTCATCAACACATTGACCACATCATTGTTAATACGATCAATCATGTTTTTAAATAATTCAAAGGATTCAAACTTATAAATAAGTAAGGGATCCTTTTGTTCATAAGTTGCATTCTGAACCGATTGTTTCAGGTCGTCGAGTTCCCTGAGATGCTCTTTCCAGTTTTCATCGATAGTGGCCAGTGTAAGAGATTTTTCATAGGAGCGGATTAACTCTTCACAATTTGAGTTATAATTTTTTTCCAGATTTGTAATAATGTTATAGGTTCTTGTTCCATCACTTATTGGAACCAGTATATTTTCATAAGCTTTTGCCTGATGTTCATAAACCTCCCTTATAACCGGATAAGCCTGCTTGCGGATCACTTCGGTTTTACGGGCATAAGCTTCGCTTACACCATGGAAAAGTTTTTCAGTCATTTCCTGTGTACTGAGTTTAATATATTCGTTTTCGCTGATGGGATTATTAATTGATAGAAGTCGAATGATTTCGAAGTTAAACTCATCATAATCCGTGTTCGAATAGAACTTTTCGACTACGCTCTCGGATACATCGTACATCATATTACCTATATCAATCTGAATCCTGTCGCCATACAGGGCATTCCTCCTCTTCGAATAGATCACCTCCCGCTGTGAGTTCATCACATCGTCGTACTCGAGCAAACGCTTGCGAATACCGAAATTGTTTTCTTCCACTTTTTTCTGTGCCCGCTCAATCGATTTTGAAATCATGCTGTGCTGGATCACTTCACCCTCTTTCAATCCCATGCGATCCATCAAACCGGCGATCCTGTCGGAGCCAAACAGGCGCATCAGGTCATCTTCCAGCGAAACATAAAACTGCGAGGTCCCCGGGTCACCCTGACGACCACTTCGACCCCTGAGCTGGCGGTCGACACGGCGCGATTCATGCCTTTCAGTACCCAAAATTGCCAATCCTCCGGCTTTCTTAACTTCAGGCGGCAATTTAATATCAGTACCTCTACCGGCCATATTGGTGGCAATAGTAACAGTTCCGGGCTTACCAGCCTCAGCGACAATTTCAGCTTCACGCTGGTGCATCTTGGCATTAAGCACATTATGCTTAATTCCTTTCATCTTCAGCATCCGGCTAAGCAGTTCTGAAATCTCAACAGAAGTTGTACCAACAAGCGATGGCCTTTGGTTTTTTACCAATTCAACAATTTCATCGATAACTGAATTGTATTTCTCTCGCTTGGTTTTATAAATCAAATCTTCCCAGTCGTTGCGCACTATAGGAACATTGGTGGGAATAACCACTACATCGAGTTTATAAATATCCCAGAGCTCTCCTGCCTCTGTCTCAGCAGTACCAGTCATACCGGCAAGTTTATGATACATTCTGAAGTAGTTCTGTAGCGTAATGGTTGCATAGGTTTGTGTAGCAGCTTCGACCTTTACATTTTCCTTGGCTTCAATGGCCTGATGCAAGCCATCGGAATAGCGTCTGCCTTCCATGATACGTCCCGTCTGTTCGTCAACAATTTTAACTTTATTATCGATAACCACATATTCCACATCTATTTCAAACATGGTGTAGGCTTTCAATAGCTGGTGAACCGTATGTATACGATCCGATTTTAAAGCATAATCCTGTATCAGCTTATCTTTTCGGGTCATCAATTCTTCAGGTGAAATCGTAAGTCTTTCCAGTTCGGCAATTTCATTGCCTACATCGGGCATAATAAAGAAATAGGGATCATCGGAGGAAGAAGTGATAGTCTCGATACCTTTATCGGTCAAATCGACCGAATTCAGTTTTTCATCGATCACGAAATAAAGCTCATCAGTAACCTTATTCATATGTTTGCTATTCTCCTGCATATAAAAATTCTCAGTTTTCAATAGCAATGCCTTATTCCCCTCTTCACTCAAAAATTTAATCAGCGCTTTATTTTTTGGCAATCCCTTAAATGCCTGAAGCAGTTTAAATCCTCCTTCTTCGCGTTTTTCATCAGCGATAAGTTTTTTTGATTCAGCCAGAAGTTCTGTCACTAGTTTACGCTGCTGGCTTACCAGTGTTTCAATACGAGGTTTATAACCTTCAAATTCCTGATTCTCTCCTTTAGGCACCGGACCCGATATAATTAATGGTGTTCGGGCATCGTCGATAAGTACTGAGTCTACTTCGTCGACAATGGCATAGTGATGTTTACGCTGAACAAGATCGAGAATATTGCCGGCCATATTATCGCGCAGGTAGTCGAAACCAAATTCATTATTGGTCCCGAAGGTTACATCGGCCTGGTAGGCTTGCCTTCGACTGGCAGAATTGGGTTCATGTCTGTCGATACAATCAACCGATAAACCGTGGAATTCATAGAGTGGTCCCATCCATTCCGAGTCACGTTTGGCCAGATAATCATTTACTGTTACTATATGAACTCCTCTGCCAGCCAGTGCATTCAGGAAAACAGGTAAAGTAGCTACCAATGTTTTTCCTTCCCCTGTAGCCATCTCGGCAATTCTTCCCTCATGCAACACAACACCACCAATGAGCTGCACATCGTAATGAACCATATCCCAGGTAATTTCGTTGCCTCCAGCCAGCCATTTATTGTAATACCTAACTTTACTACCGTGTATTTCAATACTATCGCGCGTTGCAGATAAACTTTTATCAAATTCTGTTGCTTCGGCTTCGAGATATTCATTCTCCTTAAAACGCTTGGCAGTTTCTTTTACTATGGCAAAAGCATCGGGAAGTAAATCGTTCAGTGCTTTTTCAATTCTTTCTTCTACAATTTTTTCCAGATTATCTATTTCAGCAAATATCTCCTCCTTTTTTGCCATATCCCTAACTTCAGATTCAGCCATTTTCTTCAGGTCTGCTATTTTTTTATCTTCTCCCGCAATATATTCTCTTATATAACTCTTTAGTTCTACTGTTTTTGTTCTTAACTGATCGTTAGTGAGATCCATCACTTTTTCATAGGCCGCCTTAATAGCCTCAACCCTAGGCATAGCTACCTTAATATCCCTGTCCGACTTACTGCCAAAGAGTTTGCTTATGATATTAATAATACTGCTCATTTCTTAAATTTTTGTAGTGAAACAAAATTAATGGAATTATTCATAAAGCCGTAAAATATTTATTAAGCTGATTTTATAAGAAATGGTTGAAAGCCAGATGTATCTAATCTCTGAAATCAACACTCTTTTAATTAAGTGTTCAGATAATGGATCAGGATAATCTATTTTAAACCAGGTTAAACAAACTTGTCTAGGTATGATTCTTATCCCGTCTCAACAAACAAGAATTATGCAGATTAAGAAATAACACTGAAGCCTATTTATTAAAGTATGAAAATTTATGCTCCGGAATTCCCACCTGCATTTCCCCTCATACCCAGAATATCCCTGTCGAACAGGTACAAATTATTGTTTCCAAGTAATTTCAGTTTATCCAAAATTTCGGTTACCTGGGCTTCTTCTTCAATTTGTTCGTTTACGAACCATTGGATCCAGCTTTGCGTGGTAAAATCTTTTTCTTCAAGAGTAAGAGCAACAATGTTGTTTATGGAGTCGGTTATGTATCTTTCATGTTCCAGAACAGCCTTGAATAGGTCAGTAATACTTTTCTGTTCTTTAGGAGCTTCTTTAAACGAAGGAATGACTGCATGTCCGCCTCTTTCGTTGACATATTTTACTATTTTCAGCATGTGTAAGCGCTCTTCGTCGGCTTGTACGTATAACCATTGAGCTATACCGCTGTAACCATTTGTCTCTGCCCAGCTGGCCATTGCCAAATATAAGTTGGATGAATAGCCTTCTTTTTCAATCTGAGCATTCAGTATATCTTCAACTTTTTTCTTTAACATAATATTTTACTTTAATGGTTTATATCTATCTCTTAAAAATATATATCATTTTCAACTACTCTTCTTACATATTTGCTATTATCTCATCCCCGAATCCGGAACATTTAAGCAGAGTAGCTCCAGTCATTAGTCGTTCAAAGTCATAAGTTACCCGTTTTTTCAAAATGGAAGCCTGCAGGCCTTTAATTATAAGATCGGCAGCTTCCGGCCAACCCAGGTATTCAAGCATCATAACTCCGGAAAGTATGACCGAACCCGGATTCACTTTATCCTGCCCGGCATATTTTGGAGCTGTACCATGAGTTGCTTCAAAAATGGCATGTCCGGTTTCGTAATTTATATTAGCACCGGGAGCAATGCCAATTCCTCCAACAATAGCAGCCAGGGCATCGGAGATGTAATCGCCATTAAGATTCAAAGTTGCAATTACGGAATATTCCGATGGCCTTGTAAGAATTTGCTGCAGGAAAGCATCAGCGATAACATCCTTAATAATAATTTCCTTTCCGGAATTTGGGTTTTTAATGGTACACCACGGACCGCCATCCAGTTCAACAGCTCCGAATTCGTTTTTCGCCAACGCATAGCCCCAATCACGAAAAGCACCTTCGGTGAATTTCATAATATTTCCTTTATGTACGAAAGTAACAGAAGGTAAATCATGGTTTATGGCATAGAGTATAGCAGCTCGGGTCAGTCGATCTGTTCCTTCCTTTGATACAGGTTTAATACCAATGGAGGTGGATCCAGGAAAACGAATTTTTTTTACTTCCAGTTCCTTTTGAAGAAACCGGACTAGTTTTTTAACTTCATTACTGCCATTCATCCATTCTATACCCGCATAAATATCCTCGGAATTTTCACGGAATATCACCATATTGGTTTTTGAGGGATCTTTCACTGGTGAAGGAACACCCTGGTAATATCTGATGGGTCGCAGACAGACATAGAGGTCAAGAATTTGTCGGAGAGCAACATTCAACGAACGTATACCTCCTCCTACTGGTGTTGTCAGTGGTCCTTTAATAGATACCAAATATTCCGAAATTGTATCCAATGTTTCCTGCGGTAACCATTCGCCATTCATTTTAAACGACTTTTCACCTGCATATACTTCTTTCCAAATAATTTCCCGTTTTCCATTATAAGCTTTTTCCACTGCACTATCAAATACTTTCACCGATGCACCCCAAATATCAGGACCTGTACCATCGCCCTCAATGAAAGGAATAATGGGAGAATCGGGAACTTGCAACTTTCCATTTTTATTTATAATCTTTTCCCCTTGCATATAAGATATTTTGAAATTTTGTGTGTCGAAATTAAACGGTCAGCAAAGGTAGATAAAACATTATTGAGTTACAATTTTACATAGCAACAACGAAAAAACCTTTATTCAATATCGAGGTTAAAATCATTTTTAAGTTTCTTCAAGGAAGGATTCTTTGTAATCATGTATTTCAATTTATCCAGATCGGTGTAATATTTGGCAGACTCCGATGATTCTTCGGCTAATACTTCTTCCTGAATTTCAAAATACTCATTACCTGACTTTTCTTTTATAAATGATAGTAAATCAGCTTTATAATTGCTTTTAAACTCGGACACAAGAGCACTATTCCTGAATGATAATTTTAAAACAATTCCGTCATCGCTTAGCAAAAGATTCTGATTCCGTAATACATTATACATCCGGGGCGATTCACTCTTAAGATTTTCAATATGTGAATACCACCATTTCTTCAATTCCTCGGCGGAGATGGATTGAATCCCGACCTCAGATTCAGGATCGACTTCTGTGCCGGATTCAAGATCGTCTGTATTATTGTTGCTGGCGCCAGATTCACTGCCTCCAGAGCTATCTAATAAATCAAGGGCTTGTTTTATCGAAGGTATATCAGACTTTGCAGAGGATTCGTTGAGTATTGATTTGGATCCTTTATCTAACGAAATAATTTCCTTTTTAACAGGTATTTTTTTAGGAGTGTCCTTTATGGTTTCTTCAGGAATGTCCTTTTTAGTTTCCTCAGGTATATCCTTTTTAGTTTCTTTCGAATAATCCACACTTGTGTCGGACAAAACAAGAATTTCATCTGCCTCTACCTCATTTTTTTTTTTACTCTGATTACACAATTTGATCAGGCTAATCTCTAAATGCAAACGTTGATTTTTACTTGATTTCAAAGCAATATCACAGGCATTACTTATATCAAGACATGAGAATAGAAATTCATCGGAACATCGATCCGATTGCTCCGAATATTGTTTCTTTATCGATTCACCCACTTCCAGAAGTTGTTGTGTTTTTTCAGCTTTGCACATCAACAGATCACGAAAATGCCGGCTTAATCCGTTAATGAAATTATGATTATCGAATCCTCTGGTCAATATTTCATCGAAAATCAATAAAGTTTCCGGAACATCACCCTTTAAAAAATTATCGGTTAATCTGAAGTAGTACTCATAATCAAGAATATTCAGATTTTCAATAACTTTCTGGTAAGTAATATTGTTATCGGAAAAACTCGAAATCTGGTCAAAAACAGATAAGGCATCACGCATAGCGCCATCAGCCTTCTGTGCTATAATATTCAGTGCATCAGCTTCATACTTAATTTTCTCTTTCTTCGCAATCGATTCGAGATAGGCAATAATCTCGGGAATTTTAATCCGGTTAAAATCAAAAATCTGGCAGCGGGATAGAATGGTAGGAAGAATTTTATGTTTTTCAGTAGTCGCCATAATAAAAATGGCATGTTTTGGAGGTTCCTCCAACGTTTTTAAAAAGGCGTTGAAAGCCGATTGTGAAAGCATATGCACTTCATCGATAATATAAACGCTATAGTTACCAATCTGAGGAGGTATTCGTACCTTCTCAATCAGCAATCGTATATCTTCAACTGAGTTGTTTGAGGCTGCATCTAATTCATGAATACAATACGACCGGTTTTGATTGAATGACTCACATGATTCGCAAGTATTGCAAACTTCGATAGTGTCAGAAAGATTAGTGCAATTAATGGTTTTTGCGAAAATCCGGGCACATGTTGTTTTCCCTATCCCGCGTGGACCACAGAATAAATATGCCTGTGCCAGGTGTTTGGTTCGAATGGCATTTTTAAGTGTTGCAGTTGTACTGCGCTGACCAACTACCGTATCAAATGTATCCGGCCTGTATTTTCTTGCAGATACTATAAAACCTGTTCCTTCTTCCATACATTAGCAAATATAAAGATTATAATAAGCTAAGTATTGCATTGTTGAAAACTCATAAAATATATTCCATTGTAATCATTGTTTAAACTGAGGAAGCTATTATCCGTTTTTTGATAGTAATTATTTTGATTTACAATAAGTTGAAAAAAAAACAGTTATTATGATAATCATCAGGTGATCAGTATTTTAAAAATTTGTAACTTTGTAGCACAAGAATACATAAACTAAACCGTTAAGTGAAGAAACAATTTTTTTCAATCGCATGTTATTGAAGTATAACCTAAATCCGACCTTAATATGAAGATTGATTCATATGATAACGTTATCAGGTGGTCTTATAAACTAGCAAAAACCTGGATTCAGGAATTTTTAGTACCAAGAGGAATTACATCGTCCCGTAAATTCGATTCTTATAAACGTAGCGGAGAATACTTACCAAAAAACTTTCCCCGTAAGCCCGATGAGTACTTTAAAAAGAAGCATGTCTGGAATGGTTGGCCCGATTTCTTTGGAAAACCTGCAGGATTTACCGATAATCACTATCTGAGTTACGTAGATGCATCTAAATTCTGCAGACAAAAAGGTATAAAAAATTCTATTGAATATCGAACATGGAATAAACGTCCTGTAAATCTCCCTGCCCGCCCTGATCAATATTATAAAGATACATGGAAAGGATGGAAAGCTTTTCTCGGCAACAACTATGATATCCCTGCAAGAAAAGTTGCTTCCAAGCTCAGTACTTCCGATGTTCGCATTATAAAACACCAATTAAATCTGGGTGTATCAGGAGCTATTCTTGCCCGGACATTTGGAGTATCCGAAATGCAAATAAGCCGGATCAAACATGGTGAAAACTGGACCAAAGTCTAGCTTGTTTTATTCTTTCATTAATCAACTTTTTTATTGAAAATTCGTCTATCAATTTCTTCACCAGGTGTACGACTTATTTTCAGTAATTTATAATCCATAAAATATTTGTACTGATAAAAAAAAGTAATACTTTTGCGCTTCGTTTTAAACAAATTAATAAATCATGAAGAACAGATACGAAACCGTTTTCATTGCAACTCCCGTTTTGTCTGAAGCTCAGATGAAGGAAGCGGTTGAAAAGTTCAAGGACCTTATCCTTAAAAATAAGGGTGAGATTGTATATGAAGAAAATTGGGGCCTTAAAAAGCTAGCCTACCCGATTCAAAAGAAATCTACAGGATTTTATTACCTGATTGAGTTTAGTGCTGAAAGCTCGTTTATTCATAAGCTTGAAACAGAATATCGCAGGGATGAACGTATTATTAGGTTTTTAACCTTCAAGCTGGAAAAATACTCGATTGAGTATGCTGATAAACGACGAAGTAAAAAAACTGAAAAAGTGGAGGAATAGTATATGGCAATGCAACAAGGACAATCAGAAATAAGGTATCTCACCCCCCCAACCATTGAGACCAAGAAGAAAAAGTACTGCCGGTTTCTTAAAAACCGTATTAAATATGTCGATTATAAGGATCCCGAATTCCTAAAGAAGTTCCTTAATGAACAGGGGAAAATATTACCGCGCAGAATAACCGGAACCTCGCTGAAATTTCAGAGGAAAGTTGCGTCTGCTATAAAAAGAGCACGTCACCTGGCATTATTGCCCTATGTAACAGATATGTTGAAATAATTTAAACCTGCCACTATGGAAATCATTCTATTACAGGATATACAAAGTTTAGGATACAAGAACGATATTATTAAAGTAAAAAACGGCTATGCCCGAAATTATTTAATTCCAAAAGGTATTGCCATCAACGCTACTGCTTCGGCCAAAAAGGTCCATTCAGAAAACCTGAAGCAAAGAGCACATAAGGAAGAACAAATTAAGAAAGAAGCTGGAGTTGTAGCAGATAAGCTTAAAGATATCAGCCTGGAAATTGGTGCTAAAGCAAGTACAAAAGGAAAAATATTTGGTTCAGTAAATACAATACAGATTGCAGAAGCATTGAAAGAAAAAGGATTTGAGATCGACAGAAAAGCTATTTCCATTAAGGAAGAACTAATCAAAGAGGTGGGTAAATATACCGCTAAAGTTCGTCTTCATAAGGAAATACAAATTGAAGTGCCCTTTGAAATTAAAGCTGAATAATAATTATTCCCTTATAATATAACAAAGCTCCCTAACTATTTCGGGAGCTTTTTTGTTGGGCCCAAATGCCCTATTTTATTGCTATAGCCTCAATTTCTATTAATACATCTTTCGGCAATCGGCTCACTTCAACAGCAGCACGTGCAGGCTGATCGGTAGTAAAAAATCCTGCATATACTTCATTCATTTCACTAAAAGCACCCATGTCCTTAAGATAACAAGTGCATTTTATTACATCGCTCAAAGCGTATCCCGCCGCTTTCAATATATTTTCCAGGTTTATTAAAACCTGTTTTGTCTGTTCTTTAACTTTTTCTCCTACTATTTTCCCGGTCTCCGGATTGAGAGGTATCTGGCCGCTTATAAACAATATCCGGTTATTCTCAATTGCCTGGCTATAAGGACCAATAGCCGCAGGCGCATTCAAGGTTTTAATTACTTTTTTCATGTCGGAGTTGAATTTACCATTTATCCCGCCAGTCGGATTTTATATCCTTTTT
>Ga0307422_1001154_pt1 | contig 13948 bp, 11 predicted proteins | sample SalMarWE160290MG_FD_202153 | JGI IMG/M metagenome (GOLD analysis project Ga0307422, IMG submission 202153) | Salt marsh sediment microbial communities from the Plum Island Ecosystem LTER, Massachusetts, United States - WE1602-90 | ecosystem: Environmental > Aquatic > Marine > Intertidal zone >...
TGAACAGGGGGAGGAGGAGACTTTTTATTACGTAGATGAAGATAGAAAAATGGAGCTCGAATATTACAAAAACAACATTATTCATTTCTTTAATCCTCATTCCCTTGTGGCCGTATCCTTGCTCGCCGGCACTGAGGAAGTAAAGGGCCATGAACAGATAGTCTCTGACTACGCCTTTTTGAAAAACCTCTTCAAGAACGAGTTTGTCTTTGAGGAGAAGGAGGATATCCGGGAAAGCGTCAATGCTGGTATTGACTATTTTCTGGGCTCAAACCTCCTCTCTAGGTCTCACGAGATCCGCGGTGGGTACACAATCACCAAGCTCGGTTTTGATAGACTACCCATCTGGGCTGCACTTGCGAAAACCTTCCTTGAATCATACTGGATTGCCGTGATATCGGTAAGCCAACAAAAAAATGTGGGGATAAAAACTGAGGAGGATCTCTTAAAGAAGATGGATTACCTCGGAAAGCGGTTTCATAAACTGGGTGTTATCGATCATATCGGCGCCCTCTCGCAGTTCACCTTCAGGAATGCCATGACCTTTATCAATCAAGAAATACGGGGTGTCCAGAAAAGTGCTGAAGAGGCTGATTCCCTTATCCTCGAGAGGCTTTCCCGGATCGGCCAGAGGATATATGACCTGTCCCATTACGGTGGCTAAGAAAACGATATCTTGAATGCTCTTCCCGTCCGTAGCCCAATAATTAGACGTCTCGGAATTTCTATAAGTCTTTGAATTTACAGTTATTCTAATGGCATTCCGATTTATACCACTCACATGGAATAATGGAATGATGGATTTTAAAGGAAATAAAAGAGGTTCTTGTTGTTCCCCAATATTCCAGGATTCCAATATTCCATTATTCCCTCCGGGCCGGAGGCCAATTATGCCTGCCCGCCATCGCTCTCGCTCAGGCGAGGCGGGCGGGAGCGAAGCGAACTAAGTTCCTTACCTTATATCACGTTGCAATCATGTCATTGCGAGGAGCGGAGCGACGTGGCAATCTATCATATTCAGATTGCTTCACATTCGTTCGCAATGACATTCATAACTACTAGCAATTTTGATCCAAGTTGGTTTTAGATGTTCATGATCCTCGTGTTCGCAAAATACTCGAACTTGTAATCGGTCATTTCCCCAACTTTTTTATGTGGAACAGGCATCAACTTCGCCGACATCCCCCGGCAGCGGAATGGTATCCAACCCGGTCCCGCAAACCTCAGATTGCTGAAGCCGTCAGGGCTGATTGTTGATAATCCTTTGATAAGAGCAGCCGTTTGTCTGGCCGCTTCATAGTCTATTCTCCTCTCATCGGCTATGGGGACCGTACAGAAAAGCCTTGAGGTATTGCTTATCAAATCATAAACGAGGGGGATGAGCCTGGGGTTCTTGGTGGGACCAACATTGTAATAGTCAATAGCGTATGTGGCGGCGTAAGCTTCCAGCTCCTTCACCAAGGTCACGATCTGCGCCTTGGAGGTGCAGTATTCCTCCCACGGTTGGGTCGCCATCCGCAGCGCTTGCACCGCGTACCCATTCTGCTCGAGTTCTTTCTTTGCGGAGTTCGCAAACCGGGCGATATGCCGGAGCCTTTCTTCGTCAAGGGGAAGCTCAAGGTGAAAGCCTGCTGTGATGGTTCTAATTTTCATGCTATTGTCTTGACCTCTATACATAGGGCAAATGCAATCATTGTCAAGCAGATTGTTCGTGATGCCCTATGCTCTCTTACATATAAAATTATGGCAATGATGTAACAGCATCATAATCAATCTTGATTATTTTAAAAAGACCATGTACAAAGGGAGTACCTCAAGATCGATCAAGGAAACAAACATTTTTTTATAGCAGAGAGTGCGGATGAAGGTAAATAAGGCTTCATTCCAAGCAGTTACTTCCCCCTCCCCTTAATCCCCTCCCGCACGGGGAGGGAAATGGGACTTTTTACGAGGATATCAAGATTACCTGTAGAGAAGGACTCACCAGGCAAAAGGCACCCATGAAACTCACGCCCATCTTCGATCCCAAAGAAAAGGGAAGGGCCATGAAGGTCGCCGCATTCATGTCAGGCTCGGGAACCAATGTAATCCGTTGTATCGAAAGGCAGCGGGCATTAGAAAAAGATCCCGGGGGTCCCCCTTTTCGGGTGGTCTTTCTATTCAGCGACCGCTCCGACGGGAAATCCGGTGGGGAACAGATTGCCCGAGATGCGGGAATACCTTACATCAGCTATGATATTCGGAGATTCCACGAGCTCAAGGGATTGAAGAGAACCGCCTCAACCCCTGAGGGCATGGCTGCCAGGAGGGAATATGACGCCACTGCCTCTCGCCTGATTGATGCCTTTGGTATAGATCTCATTGCGCTCGCGGGATACATGAGCTATCTGACATTAAACAGGTGCGTCAACGTGCATCCAGCAGATCTCTCCATACTCACCCCCGATGGAAAAAGGCGATATGTCGGCGATCATGCAGTGGAAGACGCGATAGCAAGTGGGGAAACATCCTTGCGTTCATCGACTATCTGGACGGATGAGGGTGTGGATACCGGGCCCCTTCTCATGGTCTCTGATCCCCTACCCGTAGAATTGCCTTCACCGCTGCCGGATCTCCTGGAAGACAGGCTCACCTTTCGAAAGATGGTCGAGGAACACCAGAAACGGCTCAAGGAGATCGGCGATTGGAACATCCTTCCCCTCACCATAGAGATGATTGCCAGGGGGAGATTTTCCCTTGATAAACACAGGAATGTATACGTAGACGGACAACCGTTCCCGCAAGGCTATCGACTGAAGCAGTAGCAAGCTGAAAAAGGCCTGAAGCTGGGTACTCAATGCCCCACAATACACATGAGATTTTGCTAAGCATCTCCGATCTCTCCCTTTCCTTCGGTGGATTGCAGGCCCTGAACCGCATAGATCTCGATATACGTGATGGCGAAATACTTGCCGTTATCGGCCCTAATGGTGCTGGAAAGACCTGTCTTCTCAACTGCATCAACGGCTTCTATCATCCCTATGAGGGCTCCGTGCTTTGCTGCGAGAAAGATCTCACCACCCTAAAGCCGCACAAAATAGCCACCCTGGGTATTGCCAGGACATTTCAAAACATCGAGCTATACTCCGGCCTGAGCCGGCTCGGAAACAGAAAGAGATATAGGGAGGTAAAGCACTACAAGAGAAGAAAGAGGTGGCTCTCGTAACTGCCTTGCTCATACGCCATGCATGACGTCCTGGATACACACGAACATCACGCCTATAGGGAAGCATTCAAGGCCTTTCTCTCACGAGAGATACTTCCTTTTTACGATCAGTGGGAAAAAGAGGGTATTGTTCCTAGAAGCGCATGGAAGCGCATGGGAGAGCATGGATACCTCTGCCCCTGGGTTGAGAAGGAGTACGGGGGTGAAGGGCTAGGCCTTGAGTACTCCTTTATCATCACAGAGGAAATGGCCTCTGCCGGGGTCCACGGCCTTATGGCCGGACTTCACAGCGACATAGTGGCCCCTTATATACACGGTTTCGGAAACGATGCGCAGAAGGCATGGTGGCTCCCCGGGTGCGTGTCCGGTGATATTATCCTTGCCGTAGCAATGACCGAGCCGGATGCGGGCTCTGATCTCTCCTCCATCAGGACAACTGCCGTAAGGCAGGCAGACACCTATATCATCAATGGTGAGAAGATATACATCTCAAACGGCATACTCGCCGACCTGGTCGTGGTTGCCTGCAAGACAAAACAGGGGGCCGGTTCCCCTCATAAGGATATAAGCCTCATATGCGTGGAAGAGGGCTCACCCGGATTCTCCAGGGGGAGAAACCTTAAGAAAACCGGTTGGCATAGCCAGGATACCGGTGAACTCATATTCAGAGACTGTGAGGTCCCGGCAATCAACCTTTTGGGAGAAGAAGGAAAAGGCTTTTACTACATGATGGAGAAACTCCAGCAGGAGAGACTGATAAGCGCTATCATGTCCCAGGCATCAGCCGAGGCCGTCCTTCAGATGACCCTTGAGTTCCTTTCACAGGGCAAGGGTCTCCGTAAAGCACGGGATGAACGCTCAATGAGCCAAACCACGATAGTTGAGATGGCCACCGACGTAGAGATCGGTCGCACGTTTCTAAACAGCCTCATCAGGGATCACCTGGGCGGCGCGGATGTGATCAAAAAGGTGTCGATGGCCAAATGGTGGACAGCGGAGATGGCCAACAGGACGGCCTCCCTTTGTATGGACCTATACCGGGATTATGGCTACCTTGAGGACTACAAGGTCGGGAGATTCTTCAGGGATGTGAGGGCCCACCCCATCTATGCGGGAACAAATGAGATCATGAAGAGGATCATCGCTAAGATATTGGGGCTTTGATGGACTTTCAGCTCACCACAGAACAAAGGGATATCCAAACCGCAGCCAGGGAATTCGCCCTTGGCGAGTTCGACCCGGATGCCGCGATGGAGTATGACACAAAGCAGCAATTTCCTGTGAGCATCTGGAAAAAGGCCTGCGAACTCGGATTCCTCGGCGCCCGATTTCCAGAAGAAACAGGAGGGCAAGGATGCGGGCTGGTGGAGCATTCCCTGATCATCGAGTCCTTCTGTAGGCAGGACTCGGGCATGGGCACGGCCTTGGCCCTGGCTGGGTTCGGATCTGAAATGATCCTGAGACATGGCAGGGAGGATCAAAAATCCGTGGTCCTGCCTCTGGTTGCACAGGGTCAGGACATTGTCACCGCCGCGGTCTTAGAGGAAGCCCCCGCTTTCTCATCGATCGAGACAACGGCACGAGCAACCAACCATGGATACGTGATAAATGGAGCAAAGTGCTTCGTTACCCTTGGAGCTATGGCCGGCTACATAATCGTGGCATGCCGGAGCGGCTCTGATGCCCCTCATGCGCAGACGAATTTCCTTCTTGAATCTTCATTAGAGGGCATCTCGGTATCGGGCATGGGGGATAAGGTGGGTATGAGAATGATCCCGGTGGACCGGGTAACCTTTGACGGGGTGATAGTTTCTGAAGAGACCATCGTTGGCCGGGACCAAGGTGGAGACGAGCAGCTGCGGGATTTTTTCACCGAGGTGAGGATTGAAACCGGTGCCATGGGCATGGGGATTGCCCAAGGCGCATGGGATAGGGCCGTGGCGTATAGCAAGAAGCGGGGGCAGTTCGGGAAGGCGATCGTGAGTTTCGGCGCCATACGAAACAAAATCGCGGATACGTATGTGGACATTGAGATGGCACGGCTCATCACCTATAAGGCTGCATGGTCATTTGACAGGGGAAGGCCTGATACCCGGGAAACCCTTATGGCCAGGATGTCCGCCACAAGGGCGGCGTACCGGGCTGCTTATGAAGCCGTTCAGATATTCGGAGGATATGGGTATATGACGGAAGCTCATATCGAGCGCTTTTACAGGGATGCAAAGGCCCTGGAGCTGCTGATAGAGCAAGCCCCCATTCAGAGGGCCTTGCTCGCGGATCAGCTATTGGGAGAGGCACGGTAAAGAATCCAAGCCCAGAGAACATTGGTCGGTTTGGAGACCTTGGGAAGGGGGCCGAACGTGTCCCCGCAGATCATTGGATTGTAGGAGTAATGGAGTTTTGGAGTAATGGTCTTAAGTTGAAAGAAGGTTTTGAAATTAAGGAAGGCCGCAACGACACGGTTTCCCATGGATAGCGCTTGGAGGGTATCAGCTACAATGGTTTTCGATGCTCCATTCATCCAATACTCCACCACTCCGTGTGAAGGAAAGAACCATGACCGGCAGAGTCATCGTGCCTGACCACGCCAGAGAACATGGATATCTGAGATTAAATAAGGAGATCAAATGCCCGAAACATATGTGATCGTGAGCGCCAAACGCAGTCCCTTTGGCAGGTACCTCGGATCCCTTTCGGATATGGAGCCGCTTGATGTGGCGGTCCATGTGGCAAAGGCAGCCCTCACCGCACCAGGATTTGACATTACTGATGAGATAGATCAGATCTTCGTTGGCAACTGCATTCCGAGCTCCTTTGAGTCGGGTTCAGTGAGCGGGAGGCAGATTGGGCTGAAGTTGGGCAGAGACGTGTTCACCACCACCCTTGACACGGCATGTTGCTCACCCCTCACCGGGCTTCGCATGGCCCTGTGGGGGATGCGCCTGGGGGAACTTGAATCAGCCCTGATTATCGGGGTGGAATCCATGAGCCGGGTCCCCCACTTCAGTCGGGAATTGAGAAATGGCGTGAGGATCGGGGAGGTAAGGCTTCCTGATCCGATCTACCCCATCACCTACCCGGGCTACAACCCGGTATCGGTGGATGCCTCGGATGGGGCGGAGAAGTACGGCATCTCCAAGCGCATGCTCGATACATTCGCCCTCGGCTCACACCTGAAATGGGCGGATGCCATGAGGGACGGGAGATTCGAGGATGAAATCGTGCCCATTAAGGTCAGGAAGGGAAGGAGCGAGTATATCTTCTCAGAAGACGAGATGCCGAGGCCCAACACAAGCCTGGCTCTGATCGAGAGGCTTCCACTTGTATTCGGCTCAAAGACGACCACCGCCGGAAATGCACCGGGACTCAACGACGGGGCCTCTGCCATGGTAGCCATGAGCGAAAAGAAGGCGAAATCTCTGGGCCTGCCAATCCTCGGGACGATCATCGATCAGGCCGGTGAAACCGATATGCCTTATGGTATCTCCTGGATTCCCGCCGTGAGCATCAAGAAGGTACTGGGCAGAAACGGCATGAGCATCGACGATATGGACCTTATTGAGATCAACGAGGCCTTTGCCGCCATGCCCCTTGTGAGCACCAAGATCCTTGCAGGGGGGGATGAGAAAAGGTGGTACGAGCTCATTGCAAAGACCAATGTCAATGGCGGGGCCGTGGCCATCGGTCATCCGGTTGGAGCATCGGGCCTCAGAATCGCCATGACCTTGACCTATGAGCTGAGAAGGCATGGGGGAGGGCTCGGGGTGGCCGCCATATGCGGCGGCCTCACCCAGGGGGAGGCCATCATTATCCGGGTCTGAACAGGGGAGTAAATAACTCAAAAGGAGATACAAACGTGGAGCAGATCAGATACAGGATTGAACGCGACAAGAAGATCGCCATCTTTGAGATCGACACACCAGGGCCTGTCAACACCATAGGGCAGCAGTTCGTCGCCGATCTGGGAAAGGCTACTAAGCAGGCTCGGTGCGACGGCGTCAAGGGCGTGATTCTTCGCTCTTTGAAGGACAAGAGCTTCCTGGACGGGGCAAACCTCATGGAGATCACCAAAGACCCGTCCGTTACTGACCTCAATCACCTTGTGCTCAAATTCCATGAAGCCCTCGAGGCCCTGGCAAAGAGCCCTTTTCCGGTAGTTGCCCTCCTTTTCAATCAAACAGCCCTGGGAGGAGGCTTCGAGACGCTGCTGTGGAGTTGCGACCATATCTTCGCCGCACCAGGATCAAAGATGGGGCTTCCCGAGGTCACTGTCGGGCTCTTTCCCGCTGGCGGCGGGCCGGAAACCCTCAGGAGAATCCTTGGACTCAAGGCTACCATGGATATCGTCCTGGAGGGGAAGATATTGCCCGTTGAGTTTTACGCTCACTCAGGCATCGTTACCATAGCAGCTGCGGACGAACTCCTTGCCGATGCCCGAGAATGGATAGAGGCTCATCAAGATATCGTAAACAGGAACTACGATCCAACGTGGAACGAGCCTGAGCCCTTGAGCAAAGAAGAGCAGGTGGAACTCGTGAAAAAGGCCCGGGCACGCTATACCGTATGCCCGCAGAGGCCATACCTCAAGGCCGCTGTTGATGTCATCGAGGAGGGGCTTGGCTTGCCCTTTGATGAAGCGGTCCAAAACGAGGTACGCCACTTCGCCCCCCTGATCGCAGAGCCCAGTGTCAAAAACAAGATCGACCTGTTCTTCGCTGTTACGAGCCTTGCCCCCAACCTGGCTCGCATCGACCGTAAAAAGGCCATCCCGGCCCCACAAATCGCCGTTATCGGAGCCGGATTGATGGGACAGGGAGTGACTCAGGTTTGTGCCGATAAGGGTATAGAGGTCATGCTCATAGACGTCAACAAGGCGACAGCCCAGGCGGCTGTGGAGAAGATCGGCACCGGACTTGAGCAGCTGGTCAGAAAGGGCCGTTGGCGGCAAGAGCGCAAAGAGAAGCTATTGAGTTGCATCAGGGTCACCGATGATTATGGTGAACTCAGAGGCATCCCCCTGGTGATTGAGGCCGTATTCGAGGATCTAGGGCTAAAGCAAGAGATCCTCAAAAAGGCGCAGGAGGCCAATCCCGAGATCCTTTTTGCCTCTAATACCTCAACCATACCAATGGAGGATATCTCCGCCAAATCAGAACGCCCGGAGCAGGTCATAGGCATGCATTACTTCTCTCCCGTACCCCTGATGCCTCTCCTGGAGGTGGTTCAGGGAGCTCAGACCTCTGACTCAGCGCTAGCTACTGCGGTCACCTGCGGACGTCAGCAGGGAAAGACATGCATCGTCGTGGGCGATGGGCCTGGTTTTTATACCAGCCGTACCTTTGGTGTGTTTGTGATGACCGGCTTTTATCTCATCGAAATGGGCCTTGATCCCTGGGAGATAGACCGCCTGGCCCTGGAGGCCGGATTTCCTCAGGGGCCTCTACATGTGTATGGCACCGCTGGCGGAAATGTGATATACCATGCCGGACTTTTCATACAATCAAGAAGGCCCGACATCTTCTCAGTGCCGAAGACCCTCATCAGACTTTACGAGGCGGGTTATGTGGGAGCAGGGAAACCCTGCTTCTATAAAAATGGGTTGAAGCCAGATACATCCGTGCTGGATTATATCGAACAGGGCTCATCCCTGCCGGCACCCGGAAGGGAAGAGACCAAGGAGATGCTCCTGCTCTCTATGGTGAACCAGGCCTTTATGTGCCTCGATGAGGGTGTCGTGAAGGACTACTATAGCATGGATATTGGGGCTATCCTGGGAATTGGATTTCCCGATTGCTGGCACGGTCCTGCCCGGTACGTGAGCCAGAATGGGGTGAGGGCGACCCGGAAGCGGTTAGGAGAAATCCACGATACATACGGCCTTCCGTTCTTCAGGCCTGCCGACGAGTTCGAGACCTTGATTGCCTGCGGCGTAGATAGAGGCCTGCTCTGATGCTGCCCCTGGAATGCTCACCAAGAGAGGTGCCGCGATGTGGAGGCAGCCATCCAGGGGACAGCGACGGGGTCACACGAACTCGGCGGCAGGTGCTTGAGGAGAAAAAAACTGGCAGCAGACAACTGCCCTTTGGGTTACGGTCCTCCAATTTTGATAGGTTCATAAAAAGTCGTTTTCCCATTTTTCTGTCATTCCGGCGGAAGCCGGAATCCAGTAAATTCAATAGGTTCTGGATGCTGGATCAAGTCCGGCATGACGATTAGAAGACTTTTTACGAGACCATCAATTTTTGATCCAAAAAAAGCTGAAGGGGACTACATCGTCTTATGTCGCACAACCACGATTTTAAACTTGCACGCGAGAGGATGGTAAAGAACCAATTAATAGCCCGTGGCATCAAGGATGAAAGGGTACTCCAGGCCATGGGAAAAATTCCGAGGCATCTGTTCATTGAAGAGGCCCTTGCCGGAGAGGCATACAACGACCATCCGGTCCCCATCGGAGAGAAGCAAACCATATCACAGCCTTACATCGTAGCGCTTATGACAGAGGCCCTTGAGCTGAAAGGAACAGAGAACACCCTTGAAATAGGCACGGGTTCCGGATACCAGACAGCGATCCTGGCTGAATTGTCGAGCAGGGTGTATACTATAGAGAGAATGAAATCACTCCTGGTAAATGCCAGAAAACTTTTAACCCAGCGTGGATACGATAATATCCTGTTCAAGGCCTTTGACGGAACCCTGGGCTGGAATCAATACGCCCCATTCGACGCAATTATGGTGACGGCCGGTTCCCCGCATATACCACAACCACTCATCAATCAACTCGCGGACAACGGGCGGCTGATCATCCCCATCGGCGACAAATACACCCAGGAATTGGTAAAGGTTACCAAGAAGGGCGAAGACCTCAAACATGAGAATATGGGGGGATGTCGTTTTGTGAATCTTATCGGTGTCCACGGCTGGTCGGATTAGGAGGAAGTAGATGAGGCTTGCTGAATTCCCGGAAGACATCAGGGCCTTTCTCATGCCCGCACCATCTGGAAGGATGCAGTACCGATGTCTGGCATGTGCGGCTGAATACGATATTGATAATCTGCTCTATACATGCCCCTCTTGTGGCGGCATACTGATGCTTCAGCATCAAACAACCCCTGAATCTGCAGCCAGAGATGGCGCCTTCTGGAGAAAGATCCTCGATTACCGGAGGATGCTGAATGCCGATCCCCTGAAGGGCATCTTTCGGTATTATGAGTTCATTGCCCCCATTATTCCCCTGGAGTTCATCGTTTACCTGGGAGAAGCCCACACCCCCATGGTAGCAGCAAACAACCAATTGCAGACAGTAGTAGGCCGTCCGTTTTACTTCAAGAATGAGGGGCTGAACCCAAGTCTCTCCTTTAAGGACAGGGGCATGGCCTGTGCGCTGAGCTTCTTGAACTATCTGGCCAAGAGCAAGGGTGTGAGGGATCTTCTCACCATATGTGCCTCTACAGGCGACACCTCGGCCTCGGCTTCACTCTACGCCGGCTACCTCGGTGATCTCCTGAAATCAGCCGTGCTTCTGCCCGAGGGGAAGGTCACCGAGCAACAGCTCCTTCAGCCACTGGGGAGCGGCGCAACCGTTCTGGAGATGCCCGGGTTCTTTGATGACTGCATGAAGGTGGTGGAGAGCTTGAGCGAGATCTATCCCGTGGCTCTATTAAACTCAAAGAACGCCTGGAGGATCCTTGGTCAGGAATCGTATTCCTTCGAGATCGCTCAGGACTTCGATTATCGGGTAGGCGATAAGGTAGTCGTCGTCCCAATCGGCAACGCCGGAAATGTTACCGCCATTATCAGCGGGTTCCTGAAATTCCTCAGGGCCGGACTCATCAACGAGCTTCCGACGATCATCGGAGTCCAGTCTGAACACGCAAACCCTGTGTATCGCTACTACCTCGAGAATGACCCCTCTCAACGACGATTTACACCTGTTGATGTAAGGCCGAGTGTGGCTCAGGCAGCCATGATCGGTAATCCCGTGTCCATGCCGCGGGTGATTGAGCTGGTAAGGAATTATAATGAAGCAGCCGGGCAAAGAAAGATCTTTGTGGTCGAGGTATCCGAGCAGGAGATCATGGATGCAATGATCGTGGCAAACAAGAACGGCAACATCTCCTGTACCCAGGGAGGGGAGTCTATGGCCGGCTTTACCAAGGCCATCAGACAGGGGTTTGTATCAGAAGCAGAGATCGGAGTGCTCGCTGCCACGGCTCATGCCCTTAAGTTTTCCTCCTTCCAGCAGATGTATCTTACCGATAGATTCCCTCCTGAATTCAAGGTAAAGCCAAGGAGAGAGTTTCGAAATGCTCTTATCCATGTCAAACCAAAGGGGATTGGAAAGCAGCCCCAAGGGGGAGCTCCACGTAAGGGAAAAGAACGAGAACGATTCATCAATGCCATCGTCCATGAGATCGCGAGAATCTTGGATCTGAAGAATAAATAACCCTGATATGAAAATAATCACACACTACCTCTTAAAGGAGTTTGTTACCCTTTTTTGTATCTCGCTCCTCGCCTTTCTCGTAATCTACCTCGTGATCGATTTCTTCGGAAAGATCGACAATTTCCTTGAAGCGGGAGTTTCATTAGGGGTAACGCTTTCATATTTTATCTATCAGATACCTTTCGTCCTTCAACAGATGGTTCCTATCGCGGTGCTCATCTCCGTGATGCTGATGTTGGGCATCATGAATAAACATAACGAGATACTGGCTTTGAAAAACTCCGGTCTCAGCCTTTTTAATCTCTCCTATCCCCTGATAGTCGTCTCGCTGTTCATCGGAATAGGATCCTTTTTTCTTTCAGAGTCCTTTGTTCCCATAACCAGTGCGAGGGCCAACTATATCTGGAACACGCGGGTCAAGAAAATGAGCCAACAGGGGACCTATACCTTATCTCACCTCTGGTACAGGGGGAAGGACTCTATTTATCAGATTCGAACCTATGACGGCAGAAAGAGGACCATAGAAGGGCTTTCTATCTTCTTCTTCGATAAGGACTTTACACTCCGCAAGAGGATTGATGCCAAAAAGGCCATATGGAACGAGGAAGGTTGGCTTCTGAGCGATGGGCTCGTTCAAGAAATACACGCCGATGGCTCGCGGAGGTCAATGAAGTTCACTTACCAACTCGTACATCTTCCTGAAACACCTGATAACTTCGAGAGGGCTATGAAATCATTGGAGGAGATGAGCTTCTGGGGGCTTTGGGACTATACGAGAAAGATCAGGCAAGAGGGATATGACTCAACGAGATCAGAGGTGGAGCTCAATACCAAGATGGCCTTTCCCTTTATCTCTCTGGTGCTCACCTTAGTGGGAATTCCCCTTGCCTTTAAGAAAAGAAGGGGCGGCATTCCCTTGAGCATCACTATCGCGATAGGTATCAGCTTTCTCTACCTGTTCACCTTCGGCCTTTCTCGGTCATTGGCCCTCTCCGGAGCCTTGCCTCCCTTGTTAGGCGCCTGGCTCGCCAACCTCATCTTCTCACTCTTTGGTATGTACCTTATGCTCAGGGCGGAAACCTGACAAAAGAAGGGCTATGGGATGTTGGCCTCCAGTGCCCTTGCGATCTTCTTCTTGAGCTCCGTTAAATCAAAGGATTTGATCACATAAAAATCCGCGGCAATGGCCTTGATATCCTCTTTGTACGTATCATAGGCAGTGCAGAGGATTACCGGCAGGTCGTAGAACTTGTTCCTAATCTCCTGCAAGAGATCCAGTCCATTATAATCAACCATCTTGATATCCAATACCACCAGATCAGGCTTTTCCTTTTCTATCCGCTCTATCAGTTTGAAACCATCTGCGGCCGTGATGACCTCATATCCCGCCTCACTCAACTCCTCGGAGTAAAGCAACCTGATGTGCTCCTCGTCATCGACAACTAATATCTTGGCCATAGCTCATTCTCCTGCGAATAAAGGTGATCAATAAGGACTCTATTGATTGGCCCTTGTGTCCCAACGTTTGAGTAACAGGCCTTTGGTTCCCTCGAATTGGACACAATCTTCCTCGATAAATTCCTCCGCCTCTTTTACGGACATCCTCTCGGTCTTCTTCACAAAGGAAAGGGTCTTGCCCAGGTATATGGGGATGAGAGAATCCAAGAGCTCAGCCGCCTCCCAAACCCGATCCCGATATGCTATAGCATAATCGATCAGGACATTGATCCATAGATGAAGGGGGAATTCGAATCGATCCTGATCCATTCCCCGTACCTCCTGAAGTTTGGTATCCGTTTCTCTTTGCAATATCTCCTTCCAAGGATCACTATAGCGGCTGAATCCATCCTGGAATTTCTCGAACAAAAGCCCTTGGTTTACCTTCACCGGCGGCGGCATCTCCGTCTCTCCGAGACCAAACCCGAAAATTGAAGTTGGTTTACTCCATTTTACCTTGCTCCAGAAAGGATAGAAGTTCACCATCATATCGAACATGGTCCCTATCACCTGCCGAAACATGGGGCCTAGATCCGCGCCAGGATCCTTTGCGCGATGGATCTTGGGCCTGCCCATAAAGGCCTGGCATATGGGGATGTTTGCGTTCATGGCAATGGTCGTCATCCAGATATCGATACCGAAGTTGGCTACCGCCTCTGACCAGGTATCGCTCTCGAGATAAATCTGGGCCAAATTTCCGCAAAAGCCGAAATCTCCGCCAATGGGCTGCCGTACCCTCCTGCCATAGAGCGACCGCGTCAGGGGATAGGCGATCGAGTTGGTGATGGTGCCGTCGTACT
>Ga0307422_1001157_pt1 | contig 13931 bp, 8 predicted proteins | sample SalMarWE160290MG_FD_202153 | JGI IMG/M metagenome (GOLD analysis project Ga0307422, IMG submission 202153) | Salt marsh sediment microbial communities from the Plum Island Ecosystem LTER, Massachusetts, United States - WE1602-90 | ecosystem: Environmental > Aquatic > Marine > Intertidal zone >...
AAGGAAGAGTTTCGTCAGCCCTAATAAAAACAACTTTTTTTTCTTTTCCATAAAAATATTCTTTGAGGCTTTGTTCTAAAAGAAACTGATTGATCACTTGGTCTTTGATGTGAATGTATTTATCACTGGTGATGGTCAAAGTCAGTCCTTCTTCGGCAGGAGCTGATTCCGTTTCAGCTTGGGGAAGGTTAATTCCAATTCCGGACTGCATCATAGGAGCTGTGACCATGAATATTATCAAGAGGACCAGCATAACATCAACTAGAGGAGTCACGTTGATTTCAGATAATGAGGTGCCAACCTCTTTTTTGCTTATGGGCCTGTATTTAAATGCCATAGAGTCTTTCGGTTATGCTGATAAATTCGATGGAAAAATCCTCCATATCGCCTACCGTTTCTTTTATTTTTTGCAGGAAGTGATTGTAGGCAATAACGGCAGGAATGGCCGCAAAAAGTCCTAAGGCGGTGGCGACTAAAGCCTCTGCAATGCCCGGAGCGACCGTAACAAGGCTGGCTGATTTTTTGACACCGATTCCAATAAAGGAATCCATAATGCCCCATACGGTTCCAAAAAGGCCAATAAAGGGGGTGACACTTCCTGTCGTGGCCAAAAAGCTCATCATTTTTTCAAATCGGGCGACTTCTTTATTAGAAGCTTTGATGAGCGATCTGTTGATGCTTTCCAGATTATCTGATGAAACAGAAGATTCCGGATTGGATTTTTTAATAAAGGCAAGAGTTTTGAATCCTGATTGGAAGAGGGAAGCTAAAGGACTTGATTTATATTTTTGTGAAGCATTGTTGACTTCCGCGAGATTTCTGCTTTTTTTAAAGACAGACATAAATTTTTCTGATTCTTTCTCTGCTGTTTTAAAAGTTTTCCTTTTATAGTAGATGACGGCCCAAGAAAAGATAGAAAAAAACAGAAGCACGATAAGGACTATATGCACGACGAAACTGGCTTTGATGATAAGTTGGATAAAGTTCATTTTTTTGAGTTCAAAAAGTAGCATACACCTGAAACATTGTCAACCTGGTTTATGAAGTTATAGAGCCTATCATGGGATAAGAGAGGTTTATGTTTATTTGGAGAGGGTTTGACAAATATAAGGAGAAATAATAGATTAAACTTCTTAATCAGAGGAACAGATTCATGAAAGAGGGTCAAAGGAATATCTTCAAGGAGATTAGGTTCCATCCCGCTCAATTCCTTGCGGTGGGTTTTGTCATTGCCATATTTATAGGGACCTTTTTACTTTCTATGCCGTTCAGCACCACAGATGGCCGCATTTCGTTTACAGATGCTTTGTTTACGTCCACATCAGCAGTGTGTGTGACGGGACTTATTGTCGAAGACACCGGAACCTATTTTTCTCCTGTGGGTCAGGTCATTATCATGCTGCTTTTTCAGATCGGGGGTCTGGGCATTATGACTTTTTCCACCCTAATCCTTCTGGCAGCAGGGAGAAGAATTGCCATCAAAGACAGCATCACTTTAAAAGAGGGTTTTTTTCATGGGACTTCTTTAAGAGTTCAGTCTTTGATAAAAAATATTTTACTTTATACCCTAGGTCTGGAATTATTAGGATCCCTCTTTTTTTATCTAAATTTCAATACCCGATTTCCGACCGGGAAAGCCGTATTTCATTCTATTTTTCATTCCATTTCCGCATTTTGCAATGCGGGTTTTTGTCTTTATAGGGATAGTTTTGAATCTTTCAAAGGAAATATTTGGGTTAATCTTAACCTTATGATTTTAATCATTTTAGGAGGGCTTGGTTTTATAGTGCTGAAAGAGACAGGTAGTCTTTTTGCCGATATCCTAAAAAAAAGAAGGTTCCAGTTTTCTTTGCATACAAAGTTAGTTTATCGCATGACTTTTTTTCTTATCCTGTTTTCTTCTGTTTTATTCTTTGTTCTGGAGTACAATAGTTCTTTAGGAAATTTTTCCCTCAAAGAAAAGATTCTTACTTCTGTTTTTCAGGTGGTGACTCCGCGGACAGCTGGTTTTAATACTCTGGATTTAAACACCCTGGGTCTGGGCATGATGTTTTTCTTAATCATTTTGATGTTTATTGGAGCTTCACCGGGCTCAACAGGAGGAGGAGTCAAGACCACGACAATGGGAGCCGTTTTCGCATTTTTGAAATCAAAAATGCTGGCTAGAGAATCGGTCAGTTTATCTCATCGGACCCTTCCCTCTCAATTAATCACAAAGGCTTTTACAGTGATGACTCTTGGGATTTGTGTTATTTGTTTTTCCATTTTTATTCTTCTTATAAGCCAGCCTGGAGTGAGCATGAAAGATGTATTCTTTGAGGTTTTTTCTGCCTTTGGTACGGTTGGGCTTTCCCTTGGTCTAACTCCTCAATTGAATGATGTGGGAAAGATTGTGATCATTATGACTATGTACATTGGACGAATCGGACCTTTGACTTTTCTCTATGCCTTCAGCCGGAGAGAAGCTAAAGGAAGATATGATTATGTTGAAGAATCAGTCATGATCGGATAAAATTAATTTTCAGGAGTTTATGGTATGAAATTTGGAGTTATTGGGCTGGGAAGTTTTGGTTTCTTTATAGCCAAAACTCTGTTTGAATTAGGGGAGGAAGTCTTAGCTATTGATCATGATAAAGAGAGAGTGGATAAAGTGAAGAGTCTTTCTTCGCATGCGGTTCATATGGAGGCTGCAGATAAGAAGAATTTAAAGGCGATTGGGATTCAGGAGATGGATGTGGTGATTGTGAGTCTAGGCCCTAATATGGAAGGATCCATACTTACGGTGCATTATTTATCTTCGCTTCACGTAAAGCGGATTATAGCCAAAGCTCTCTCTGAAGATCATGCCAAAATATTGGAAGCAGTCGGGGCCTCTGACGTTATTTACCCTGAAAGAGATATGGCTGTTAAAACAGCCATGAAGTTGAGCAATCCCAATGTCCTTGAGTTTTTTCCTTTATCTTCTGGGATTGAAATAAGAGAAATCGCTCCCCCTGAAGAATTTATGGGGAAAAGTTTGAGAGAGCTGGATTTGATCAATCGATATGATATACAGGTTGTGGCTATCAAGGGTTTGGTGCCGGAAAAAACGACTCTGATACCTAAAGCAGATTTTGTCATCAAGGACAGTGATGTTTTGGTGGTTATAGGGCCTAAAAAGCAGCTCAAAAAAATATGCTCAAAGTAGCAAATTTTTGAGTATCTCAAGAGCCACCTGCTTCGAAAAAGCTCCGCTTTCTCTTGTAGGCCCCACACATGAGGGGCAGCCTTCTTTGCAGGGGCATGCCTGAATGGTTTTCTGGCAGTATTCCAGAAGTTTTTTCCCAAGTTCAAAGAGAGAAGGGCTTAAACCGATACCTCCAGGAAAATTATCATAAATAAATATATTGGGTTCAAAATCTTCTTGGGAAAAATCTATGGACACAGCTTCTTTTGACATTTTAAGTCTTATGTCTTGAGGAGGGACTGACTTGCCTGTGGAATTATCCCCTACGGAGACTCCGATGTCATGAAGGTCACACATCATAAAAAGGGGGGATACATGATGCAGGCAGTATGAGAGACCAAACAAGCCGTTTATTTTTTGTTCGAGAGGAAAAGGGAGGGACTTGAGGATGGGCCCTGGTATGGTAAGCCAATAAGCTGTGGTGTGCATTTCATTTTGAGGAAGGGTTAAATCACCGGCACCCACATTCTCCATAGTGTGAAATTTTATTTTCTTGAAACCCACCACTTGAGTAGCTACGTGGACTTCTCCGTGGGAGATGCGGAAGTTCCTAAAATCTTTTTGGTCAAATTCATCTAAAATCTTAATTTTTGTATAATCTATGGCGTCTGTATAATAATCCACGTCAGTTTTTTTGACATAAGCTTTTCTTTGTTGAAAGTCGAGCTTATCCACATAGTACTGAACTCCTTCACATATGTAGATCGCTTTAGGATGGAGCGTGGTCAGGGCGGCGGAGAAATCGACTTCTGCAACCACATCAGCTTTCTTGGTGGTATCAACGACAACAAAATTATCCGAGCTTATGCTTCTAAGGCTCACGGCGTCTGCTGGATAGGCATCTGATGTCCAGTACCATTTTCCTTTTGAATGCATAAGTAAATTTTCTTCTTGTAAGAAGTCTAAAATGTCGTCTATATCCACGTTTCCGAATTTTTCATTATCTTCGAAAGGAAGTTCAAAGGCAGCACATTCTATATGGTTAACCAGGATGGAGAGATTGTCAGGATTAATGAGGGATTTTTCTGGATTTTTTGAGAAAAAATAATTTGGATTGTTGATAATAAATTGATCTAGAGGGGAGCTTGAAGCGACCAGGACCGCAGCGGAAGTCCCGGATTTACGTCCAGCTCGGCCGAATCTCTGCCAGGTACTTGAAATTGTACCTGGATATCCGGCAAGAACAGCGATATCTAAGCTCCCTATATCAATACCCAGTTCCAAAGCATTGGTGGAGACAACTCCCAGAATTTTTTCTTCTCTTAAGTTTTTCTCAATTTCTCTCCTTTTTATGGGAAGATATCCTCCCCGGTACCCCCGTATCAGGCCTCTATCTCTTAAGCTGTTTTCAAAATCGTTTTTGAGATAAGTCAGGAGGATTTCTGTGATGAGACGGCTCTGAGCAAACACGATCGTTTGAAGTTTTTCATTAAGAAAAATTGATGCTACAGATCTTGCCGTGCTCACATAAGAGCGTCTTATTCCTAAATATTTGTTCACGACCGGAGGATTGTAGAATATAAAATATTTGTCCCCCCTGGGAGCTCCATTGTCATCGACAAGAGAGACCGGTTCTTCAATGGTTTTTTGGGCCATTTCAACGGGATTGGAAATGGTCGCTGTGCAGAGAATAAATTGAGGGGATGTTCCATAAAAATGGGCTATTCTCTTAAGCCTTCTCAATATGTTCGCGAGATGGCTCCCGAATATCCCTCTATAGTTATGAAGTTCATCGATAACAATATATTTTAAATTTTCAAAGAGTTTGATCCATTTAGTATGGTGAGGAAGAATCCCCGTGTGAAGCATGTCAGGATTCGTGATGATGATATGTCCTCTGGCTCTGATGGCCTTTCGGGCATCCTGGGGAGTATCTCCATCATAAGTGAAGATTCTAATCTCGTCAGGCAAAAGCTCAATGGTTTCATCCAGTTCTGTCTTCTGGTCCTGAGAGAGAGCCTTGGTCGGGAAAATATAGATGGACCTTGACGAAGGATTTTTCAGAATGGAGTCTAACACCGGAAGGTTATAGCACAAGGTTTTCCCTGATGCCGTGGGAGTGACGACAACTATATTTTTCTTTTCCTGAGAAAGCTGCCAGGAATGAAACTGGTGTGAATAAAGCCTGGACAATCCTTTTTTTTTGAGTGCTTTGACAAGAGAAGGATGAACCTCTGAGGGATAGTCTCTGAAAATCCCCTCTTTAGGAGGAAGGTGTTTGATTATTTTAATGGAATCAGTGCGGCTCCCTTCCACCTTTAATCGGTCTAGGGATTTTAATATATTTTTCATGCTCCTTTAGCCTGAACTATTCATAAAAAAATGGCGAACTATCCATGATTATTTCATTTTCAGTGATCTGCATAATTTTTTCAAGAACAATGAATGGAATATTTTTCTTGATAGCCTTATGCCTCGCATCTGCATCAATCTTAACTCGTGAATAATCCAGGTTATTCATATTATTATTTTTATTTCAGTCGGGTCAATATTTAAAAATAGAAAGTGGAGAATAGAGAAGAGAAAATAGAAAATTATCAGCAGTGAGAGATGAATGTTAAGAGGAGAAGGAGTTGCCTAAATTTTAAGATAGGGATAAAATAACAATCCATGCTCAATGAAATAAAAATAAAAAAAGCATCCCAGCATAATCTCAAAAAGATTGATGTCAGTCTTCCCAGAAACAAGATGATTGTTGTGACAGGCCCCAGTGGTTCTGGCAAATCCTCGCTGGCTTTTGATACCTTATTTGCTGAAGGCCAGAGAAGATATATAGAGTGTCTTTCAGCTTATGCCAGGCAGTATATAGAACAAATGGAGAAGCCGGAAGTCGAGTCAATTGAGGGGATATCTCCCTCTATTTCCATTGATCAGAGAACAATTTCCACCAATCCACGCTCTACAGTAGGAACCGTAACTGAGGTGTATGATTTTCTTAGACTTTTGTTTGCAAGAGTGGGGACTCCGTATTGTCCGAAATGCGGACGGAAGGTCAGTTCCCAGACTCCAGATCAAATACTTGAAAAGATCATGGGAAAAAGCAAAGGGCTCACCGTCAAGATTCTTTCTCCCATTATCAAAGGAAGGAAAGGTGAATATATCAAGCTTTTTGAGAGAATGAGAAAGAAAGGATTTCTCCGGATTCGTGTGGACGGCCGTTTTCGCGAGCTGGAAGACGAGATAAATTTGATCAAGACCAAGACTCATCACATTGAACTTTTGATAGATGAAGTATTGATATCCGAGAAAAATCAAAAGAGGATTAAAGAAGCTGTTGATCAGGCATTAGAGATGGCAGATGGAGACCTGCTTCTTATCGATGAGAAAGGAAATGAAGGCCTTTATTCTTTGAAACTTTTGTGCCCTTATTGCGGGATAAGTCTGCCTGAGTTGGAGCCCCGGACATTTTCTTTTAACAGCCCTTATGGAGCCTGTCCTTATTGTCATGGGATTGGATTCAAAACGGTGACAGACTATCGGGGAAGAATTAAGGTGAGTGATGAGGTCTGCCCTTTTTGTGAAGGGAGCCGCTTGAAGAGAGAAAGTCTATCTGTCAAAATAGGGAACAGAAATATTTTTGAATTGAGCAGCCTGCCTATCAACAGGCTTTTAGAAGAGATTCAGCAATTTGAATTTGAAGAGAAAGATCATCTCATTGCAGCCAGGATTATAAAAGAGATCGAAGCACGTCTTCATGTTATTGAAAGGTTAGGAATGTCCTATCTTCACCTTGCAAGGACTCTGTCTTCGCTTTCTGGAGGTGAGGCGCGCCGAATTCGTTTGGCTGCCCAAGTGGGCATTCAGCTTCGCGGGGTCCTTTATGTGCTTGATGAACCCACCATAGGTCTTCATCAAAAAGATAATAAAAGACTTATTTCTCTCCTGAAAGAAATCAGAGATCAAGGTAATTCGGTTGTGGTGGTGGAGCATGATGAACAGACTATACGATCGGCGGATTATATTTTGGATTTAGGGCCTGGGGCTGGAGAGAAAGGAGGAGAAAAGGTTGCCGAAGGAGATTATAATCAGATTGTTTCCTTCGCTAATTCTTTGACTTCAGAATATTTAAGGCATCAAAAATATGTCCCTTTACCTAAAAAAAGAAGGGTTTCTGATCAATGGTTAACCGTTAAAAATGCATCGGAACATAATTTGAAAAATATTGATGTTCCCTTTCCCCTTTCCACTTTTACGGTGGTTACTGGTCTTTCTGGTTCAGGAAAAAGCACTCTAGTCTATGATATACTCTATAAAAAGCTTTCCAATGTTTTTCATAACTCAAAACTAAAGCCAGGAGCTCATGATTTTATAGTTGGTTTGGAAAATATCAACAAAGTGGTCTCCGTTGACCAGAAGCCGATAGGGAGAACTCCCCGCTCTAATCCAGCCACTTATACAGGGCTGTTTACTGAATTACGCAAGCTTTTTGCTAAGATACCGGAGGCAAAAATAAGAGGATATCGTCCAAGCCGATTCAGTTTTAATGTTCCAGGAGGAAGGTGTGAGGAATGCTATGGTGCCGGATCGAAAAAGATTGAGATGCATTTTCTTCCCGATGTTTATGTCACATGTGACAGATGCAGAGGAAGGCGCTATAATAAAGAAACTTTGGAAGTGCGTTATAAAGGGAAAAACATCGCTGATTTTCTTGAGATGACCGTAAGCGAAGCTTATGAATACTTGAAGGCCCATCCCAAGCTAAAGTCCAAATTGGAAATATTAAAAAGGGTCGGACTTGGATATTTGCGTCTGGGTCAGCCTGCTCCCCATCTCTCAGGTGGAGAGGCCCAGAGGATTAAGCTGACGAAAGAGCTGAGCCGGAAGAATACAGGGAAGACTCTGTATATTTTAGATGAGCCTACCACGGGCCTTCATTTTGATGATGTCAAAAAGCTTCTCAAAGTACTTTCTGAACTGGTTAATTTAGGAAATACGGTGATCGTGATTGAACATAACCTTGATGTTATTAAATTTGCGGATTATATTATTGACTTAGGTCCCGAAGGAGGAGAAAAAGGAGGCTGGATAGTGGCTTCTGGATTTCCTGAGGAAGTTGCGGAGAAAAGGGAGTCTTATACGGGACAGTTTTTGCAGGAAAAATTTCAGGAAATAAAAGTTTTTAACAAATAACAAAAGGAGATAGTGTAAAGATGGGAAAAAATAAATCAATAGGTTTTGCGTTAGCAACAGCGGGCTTAGTGTTGATTTTTCTTAGCCAGGGGCTTCTTTTTGGAGAAAAGATTTTATCAACAGAGCAGTTCGATGTGTTTAAATGGAGACATATAGGCCCCTTTACTTTTTCAGGAAGGATCACAGATTTTGCTGTCCCTAAGGGTCAGAGCAAAGTTTATTATGTAGCCACCGCATCAGGAGGAATATGGAAGACAGAGGATGGAGGGATCAGTTTTAAACCGATATTTGATGATTACGGAAATATGAGCATTGGGAATATTGAGGTAGCTCCCTCCGACTCCAATAGGATTTATGTCGGGACAGGGGAGGCTTTACATGCTCGGTCCAGTGCCCATGGAAATGGAATGTGGAGGTCGGATGATGCCGGAAAAACATGGATTCATATCGGGCTGGAAGAAAGTTATTTCATTCCTAAGATAGCGGTAGACCACACAAATCCTGATATTGTCTATGCGGCGGCTGAGGGAAAACTTTATGATAATGAAATGGACTGTCAGAGAGGGCTCTATAAGTCAGTTGATGGAGGGAAAACCTGGGAAAAAGTGCTGGACCTGAAAGAAAGGGGAGTGGGTGATTTTGTACTAGATCCCACGGATTCGGATAGGATCATTGCTGGAGCTTACAAGACTTATAGAAGGACATGGACTTTTATAGATAGACAGCCTGGAAATTATTTTTATAAGTCAGTTGATGGGGGAAAAACCTGGGAGAAATTGACAAACGGGCTTCCGATGGACATAGAGACAGGCTGGAACGGCATAACCCTATATCCTAAAAATCCCAATATCATCTATATACGCATGGATGAAGAAGTGGATTTAGGTCTGGATCAGAGGGAGAACAGACAGCTTTATAGGGCAGGGAATGTCTTTAAAGATGGTTCTTATTTCAATAAATTCAAATCTTATCAAATAGATTCGGCCCTTAAAAACATGGTTGATTTCGAACCTATTTCTGCAAAAGATGAGCAGGAGTTGGCGGAAAAGCTTAATGAAATCATAAAGGATAAAGATTTTCTTGAGGATATTGGAGTCGCTTTAGATGAATTCGTTGAGAAAGCAAAAAGGGTTTATAGGAAGCAGGATGATATTCTTAAGGAAATTGCTGAAGTTGAGGGGTTGTTAAAGGACACAGAACAAACAGGCGAGGGAAAGGAGGCTGAGGAGAGAGAAGAAGAGTCTAAAGGAAGATATCAAGTTCTCAACCGGTTTGTCATTCAAACTCTTTACGCACCTGTTTTAAAGGCCATGGAGCCTGTCAGCAAATCGGGCGTCATTTACCGATCTGAGAATCAGGGAGAAACCTGGGAGAGAATGACCGAATATAAAATATCAGGTGGAAGTGTGGAGGTCAATGCTATAGAAGCAGGTTATTCAGGGAGGATAGAAGTTGATCCCAATAATGAACAAATTCTTTATGCTGTGGAGGTGGTTCCAAGAGTTTCTCAAGATGGAGGAAAAATTTTTAAAAACACAACTTGGTCGGGAGCTCATAAATGTCATGTGGATATGAGGGGGATATGGATTGATCCTCTTGATTCTTATCATATATTATCTGCAAATGACGGAGGAGTGAGCGAAACTTGGGATGGAGGGAAACACTGGTCCCAGAAAGAGACCATAAGCGCCCAACAGTTTTATGACATTTCTGTGGATAATGAGATGCCCTATAATGTCATGGGAGGAACCCAGGATAATGGATGTTGGCTCGGTCCTTCCCAGAACAGGAATCAGAATGGGGTCTATCCTGCGGATTGGACTTACCTTCCCTCAGGAGACGGATTTTATGTTGTAAGGGATTGGTGGAATCCTGAATTTATATATTTTGAGTCTCAGTTTGGCAATTCCAGAAGAATGAATCTCAAGACAGGTGAGATGACGAGTCTTTCCAAACGCAACACAAAGGAGGAAAGAGAGGCGGGCAAAGACCCTCAAAGGTATCAGTGGGACTCCCCAATCGTGCTTTCTCCGCACAACCCAGGGATTGTTTATGTGTGCTCACAGCATGTCCATATGTCTACCAGCCGGGGTGATCCAGGCACTTTTATCACAATAAGTCCAGACCTTTCCAAGCACGATAAAGAACGGATTGAACTTTCCAAGTTAACAAATCTTCAATATGCCACCATATACACATTTGCAGAGTCGCCGATCAAGCTCGGAGTTTATTGGGCAGGAACGGATGATGGAAATCTTCAGTTAAGCACGGATGGAGGAAGTCATTGGGTTAATATTACTGATAAATTTTATGATCAAAATGGGAAACCGAAAGGAGATGTTGAAGGAGATAGAATTCCTTATGACAGATGGGTCACAAAAGTGGAGCCTTCGGCACATAAACTGGAAAGATGCATTGTGACCTATTCCGGGTACAGGACTCATAATGAAGATGATTCCTATATATTTGTGACAGAAGATTTTGGAAAAACATGGAAGAATATATCAGCGGGAATGAAAAACCCGGTGAGAGATATCGAAGAAGATCCGGATAATCCGGATATTTTGTATCTTGCCACTGATTACGGAGTTTTCGTAAGCCTCGATAGAGGAGAGACATGGGAGAACATGTCTTCTTCAGCCCCAGATGTGATCATTATGAGCCTGGATATACAGAAAAGAGAAAGAGATTTGGCAATAGGAACTTACGGGAGAGGCATATATATAGCTGATATTTATCCATTTAAAGAATTTTCTAAAGATGTATTTCTTAAAGATTACTATCTTTTTGAGATTCAAAGAGCTGTTAAGTGGAATAAATATGAGAGACGGGGGCAGACCTATGGAGAGTTTGCCCGGGTCAACAACCCTGATGTGGGGTCGGTCTTCTATTATCATCTCAAGGAAAAAGCAGAGGCTGTGAAGATATCCATAAAGAATATGAAAGGTGAAGAGGTTTATACCATGAAGGGCGGTACCGATAAGGGACTGCATAAAATATTCTGGAATCTGAGGAAAAAACCTGAAGAAAATGGAGAGTCAAGATGGAGAAGAAGAGGAGAGATTGTAGAAGCTGGAATGTATGAAGTGAGTCTGGTTATTGGAGAGGAAGAGGTCATGAGTCAGACCTTAAAAGTTATAGAGGATCCTATGTTTCATTGATTTAACCTTGGATAGGTACTTATAAGAGAGATATATTGGGAAGAGAGGAGCTCTTTTTTTGGAGAGTTTTTGTATGGATTTAGGGAAAAGAAATGTCGTTTGATGATATAGTCGGCAATGCCAGAGTCAAAAATATTTTAAGAAGGTCCCTGGAGAGAGAAAGGGTTCCCGGCTCTCTTCTTTTTTATGGCCCGCAGGGAGTGGGCAAATCTGAAATGGCTTTAGTTCTTGCCAAGGCTTTAAACTGTCTCAATAAGAAAAATGATTCCTGTGAGAAATGTTCTTCATGCTTGGCGATTAATAAGAATAGAGGTGCTTTTCCAGATGTGATAAAAATTAAAACAGAAAAAAATATAATAGGGATTGATCAAATGAGGCTGATCAAATGGGCGGCTTATCTGAAACCCATGATAGGGAAAAAAAGAGTTTTCATTGCTGAACAAGCAGAAAAAATGAATGAAGAGGCTTCAAATTGTCTGCTCAAAGTCCTTGAAGAGCCTCCTTTTTTTTCCCATATAATACTCACAACGGATAATTTGTTTTCCATTCTTCCTACCATCAGGTCAAGATGTCAGATACTGAAATTCGCCCAAATTTCCAAACAGGATATCCAGGAAGAATTAATAAAAAGAGGCACTGAGGGAGGGAGAGCTAAAATCATATCTCTTTTAGTCAGGGGTAGCCTGAAGCAGGCTCTTGAATTTGACTGGGAAGAGGCTGAAGATCAAAGAAAAAGAGCCTTTACACTCTTATCATCATTTGTCGAAGGGAAAACAACCGCTGCATTTTTCAAGAAATATTCAGGGATGAGGAAGGAACAATTTAGAGAAAATATAAAGCCTCTCCTGGAGATCATGTCGTCTTTTTGCAGGGATATCGTTTTGTTAAAGGCGGGGGAAAGCAGTCAATTATTGATGAATCTAGATTATATCAAGAAGTTAAGCAAGATTGAAAAAAATTTAAGTTTAAAGGAAACTCTTGATCTTTTAAGAGTCATAGAAGAGAGTCTTTTACTTACTGATCGAAATATCAATAAGAAGGTTCTCATGAATTCAATAACCATAAATATAATGGATAGAGAAAATGTCTGAAATAGTCTATGTGTTTTCAGAACGGCTGGAAAAGGTTTTCCGTGCGGATAAGGATAAAACAGAATTGAAACCAGGAGATATTTGTCTTATCGAGTCAGAGCTTGGCGGGGAACTGGCCATGGTGGTCAATACCCCTAAGAAAATAAGAGAAAGTGCCAATGCAAAAAAAGGGGCTGTAAAAATTATTCGTAAAGCCACAGAAAAGGACAGAGATAAATTTGCCTGGATGAGAAAGAAGGAGAAAGAAGCTTTTGATTTTTGTTTAGAAAAGATAAAAGAGCGAAGACTTTCAATGAAGCTTGTGCGGGTAAGGTATTTTTTCAATGAGAAAAAAGGAATATTTTATTACACTGCCGATGGTCGAATTGATTTTAGAGAATTGGTCAAAGATTTAGCCAAGCAATTTAGAATGAGAATAGAGATGCGTCAGATTGGAGTGAGGGATGAAGCCAAAATGGTTGGGGGCATAGGGGTTTGTGGTCGCAGATTGTGCTGTGCCAGTTTTATGAAAAGTTTTGAGCCGGTAACAATACAAAAAGCTAAAAAGCAGAATATAACCATCAATCCTACCAAGATATCAGGACTTTGCGGAAGGCTTATGTGCTGTCTTGCTTTTGAAGAGGAAAGTAAGGGGCGGTTGTATAGTGAGGAAGAGGATATAGAAGAAGACTGAAGTTTCAGTAAAAAAGGAAGGATTAGATCTTTTCAGTCATATTCCTGCCATGTAAACTGGACTTTACTTGAGGCAGAAATCAGGGTTCCCTCAGGGGAGAAAGCTTTAACCTGCCAGGAATAGCTCTTTCCTGGAGTCATCTTTGCTTTGATTTCTTCAGGGAGTGAAATGGTGTTGTTTTGCGTGCTTTTTTCCCAAAGAAGTTCATCATTGTATATATAGACTTTGTATTCAATATTTTCTCCGAGCGCCTCCCATCTGAATTCCGAGGGTATCGCCTCAGAGATTAGAGTGATGGAACCTCCTCTGACTGCATCATCGCTTATCATAAATTTAGAATTATTGTTTGTTATATTTGGAATAATACCGAACACAATGATCAAAATAAAGGCTGCGGTTGCCACAGCAGATATGAGGGGTTTTGGTGAGAAAAATCCAAATATTTTTTCACCTATTTGTTTTTTTGATTCTTCTTCTATGCGAAGATCCTTGAATATTGAATGGGCATGACCCTTGACCGCTAAAATGAGCTCGTTTCTTTTTTTCATTTGTTCAAAACATCGGGGACAATTGAAGAAATGTTCTTCAAATTCTTCTCTTTTTTCCTTGCTCAGCCTATTGAATAAATAGTCATCGATAAGATTTTCGTA
>Ga0307422_1001159_pt1 | contig 13929 bp, 8 predicted proteins | sample SalMarWE160290MG_FD_202153 | JGI IMG/M metagenome (GOLD analysis project Ga0307422, IMG submission 202153) | Salt marsh sediment microbial communities from the Plum Island Ecosystem LTER, Massachusetts, United States - WE1602-90 | ecosystem: Environmental > Aquatic > Marine > Intertidal zone >...
AGAAAATTCTGGAAGTTCCTTAATTTGTGCCTCTAATTCTGCCATTTCTACGAGATAAGCTAACAATTTTCGTGGTGATACTTTTACCTTATAGTGCATTACTATATGGGCACACAGAAGATAACGTTCCAACAAAAAGGCTTCTTTGGGCTCATGAGGAACAGATTCTTTATCCCAGACTTCTGCTATTTGGGAAGCAGTTTCGGGGTCGTTTGAAAGAGCAATCCGAAACTGAAGCATACGCAGCATGAAGTTAACTGCGGTATCTTCTGGAAAGAGGGCTTTCCTCGGTTTTAGGCCGGCGGATCTTAGCCACCACAGTTCATGTGACACAGAATCCCAAACTTCTTCTGTAGATGTCAGCAAGCCTTGGATAGAAAAAGCTAAGGTAAGAGCATCCCTACCTATCCATGCATGCAGTAAAATTGTTCCTGCCTCCAGTGTACTTAAATTACCACACCTTAGAATAGCTCGCCCTATATCAGCATGAATTGATTTAACTTTTTGCAGTGACCAGACTTCAGCAGCGGCATTATCCAACAGCGGTGAGAGACGATAATATTCTTTGTAAACGTGCTCAATCCAAGGGCCTATGCTGCGATCGAAAACATCTCCAGGATGTTTTACTGAAGGATTAGTTTCCCCGATGGCAATAGCATGATCACGCCGAAACAGACCAGCTACAACACTCAATCTATAAATGAGTTCACGCTCATTTTCGTGCAAATATTTTATAAGTAGATCCCGTGTTTCAGAGCGTTGACGGATTACATCAGGCGGTATTTGAAGCAGGTCATTTGAAGTTAATGGGGGCCATCCGGAGTTAGAGAGTGATACTAACCGCGCATGCACAAGTTGTGGATGGCCTCTGGTATGCAAAAAGATCACCTTAGCCCAATTCTCTGCAAGCTCTTCGTCTAAACAGCCAAGGGTAAGCATGAAGTCTTTTATTTCTTCTTCATCAAGCGGAGGTACAGAATACGAACTTTGCAAATCAAGTTCTAGATGCCTTGTCAGACGTTCGGGTAAAGACTTTTGACTAGTTATTAAAATGCGTCCATTGCGGGCAAAAAGAGTGTAACATAAGCCACCTAGATACTCTTCATAATCGCGACTATATCCTGGTGAAAGGTCAAGATCGTCTAGTACGATATTGATCGGGATTAACTCTTGTTCCAGTAAAAGCGCAAGTTGAGATAATATCATCGAAAGTTGTATTGAATCACGGCTTGAGGCATTAAGCCAATACCAATTACCTCCTTCTTGTCTTGCAATCAATTTGGCTAATATTGTCTTACCCATGCCTATAGAACCCGTAAGTATCAAGATACCGTATTCATTCAAGCGAGAGCACATGCTAGGAATAAGTTTTTCACGCGGTGCTATGCTTTTCTGAAGTGGTGGAACGGCACTTTGAATCAAGGAGGTAAATCTTAGTGCGATGCCGGAATCGCTACCTATAAACGCTGCTAGGAATGGGTTAACAACCGAGGCGGCCTTCTTAAGTGCTTGAATTTGATGTGCAGGGATACGTTCCGTTGTTTCTTCTTCGAAGATACGAAGAAATAAAGCACGATCGAGCCAACGGTCTGATTTATGGCTTACTCTGTTTAAGGCCTCTTTTATTAGACGGTTAACAACGGCAGCCGATTTAGAGGGTGGTATACTATATTTGTCACCGTGAAAGGTGAGCTTTCTTGTTATTGCTTGTTCAATATAATTTGAATCCTGACTGCCTGCTTCCCATGTTATTGGTAATATGAGTTTTGCTTGTATTGTTCTAGTATCTGCGTCAGAAAGAAACTGCTGAAGATCCTTTGGCAAACGTCCTTCTTTTAAGAGAAAATTACGTAGCTTTTCTACTTCCTCTATTTGTCTTGAACAATGCTGCCAGAGAATCAGTCCAGCAATACCAGAGCCGAATGGTTGCCCTTTTTCAATACCAATTTGAGAACGAGTAAGGTACTTAAAACGAATCACCCTGTCTTGATGGGCATTAAAAAGGGCCCAATAATGGGATATGGCGTCGATAACCGCCTGAGAACGTAACGTGATATTTGCGGCCGTATCCTTGACTTGTACCGCAGTACCTTTCCCAGGTTCAATAATATCAAAATCTTCAGCCCCTTCAAGAAAAAGAATCTCTTCATCAGAAAGCTCTAACCAGGCATGGACACTGCACCATATCTGATAGATATAGCCCCGCAAAGCATCTACGGCTTGTCGGTTTTTATTACTTTTTAGTAAATTCTTTTCTTTTTTATTGGTCATCTATTTTATTCTTTATTATTCATAAAAAGAAGCATTTTTGTCAAGTATTTTTTGGTATTTTGCAGAACTTCTAGGGATATTATTTGATATCAGCTTTTTGTTCTGTGCAAGGGGTTGTAATACCAGAGTATCCAGAGTGGGTATTGTCAGAAGACGGATGGATTGGTCATGCTTTATTCACATCTAGTTAGGTTGTGATTGATCGGATAAGATAAAAATAGGAATGTTCCCATATTTTCTGGGTGCGGGATAATGAAGTCTTACACTAAATAGCTACCTCCCTAAATAAACCCCTCCCCCTTCACACCCCTAAGGGGCCTTCTTGTTGTTCATAGTGTCATATATTATTTATAACATTTCATTAAAAATGCCTCTAAGTACTGAAAACTGCTTGAAAAGGGGTATATGGTGCTTAGACTTAAAACAGTTGCTTTTTAATTACAGAAAATGACAGGAGGTATGAGAATATGGCTAAGACTGTAGGTATCGATTTAGGAACCACCAATTCCGCCATTGCGGTAATGGAGGGCGGCAAGCCCGCCGTCATCGTCAATGCCGAGGGTGCCAGGACCACCCCGTCGGTGGTGGCCTTTACCAAGGATAATGAGCGCCTCGTAGGGCAGATCGCCAAGAGGCAGGCGGTCCTGAATCCGACCAACACCGTCTTCTCCACCAAGCGCTTTATCGGGCGCAAATTCAACGAGGTCGCCGAAGAGATCAAGATCGTCCCCTATAAAGTAACCTCGGGCAAGGACGATGCCGTGCGTTTCGACGTGGGGGGCAAGCAGTACGCCCCTGAGGAGATATCCGCGCAGGTGCTGCGCAAGCTGGTGGATGACGCCTCCAAGTATCTGGGTGAGAAGATCAAGGACGTGGTCATTACCGTTCCGGCCTACTTCAACGACGCCCAGCGCCAGGCCACCAAGGACGCCGGGACCATTGCCGGTCTTAATGTATTGCGTATCATCAACGAGCCGACCGCCGCGTCCCTGGCCTACGGGCTGGACAAGAAGAAGGACGAGAAGATCCTGGTCTTCGACTTCGGCGGCGGTACCTTCGACGTCTCCATCCTGGAGGTGGGCGAAGGCGTGGTTGAGGTCCGCTCCACGAGCGGCGACACCCATCTGGGCGGCGACGACCTCGACAAGCGGGTCGTCGACTGGATGGCGGACGAGTTCAAGAAGGACTACGGCATAGACCTGAGAACAGACCAGCAGGCCCTGCAGCGCCTCTACGAGGCGGCTGAGAAGGCCAAGTGCGAGCTTTCGAGCACCGTGGAGACCGACATCAATCTCCCCTTTGTCACGGCAGACGCGAGCGGCCCCAAGCACCTCAACATCAAGCTCACCAGGGCCAAGCTCGAGGAGCTGGTCCATGAACTTATCCAACGGCTGGAAGGGCCGGTAAAGCAGGCCCTGGGCGACGCCAAGCTGAAGGCCGGCGACATCGATGAGGTGATCCTGGTGGGCGGCTCTACCCGGATCCCTGCGGTACAGAAGCTGGTGAAAAAGCTCACCGGCGGCAAGGAGCCCAACCAGAGCGTGAACCCCGATGAGGTGGTGGCTGCAGGTGCCGCCATCCAGGCCGGCATCATGGCTGGTGAGGTAAAGGACGTGCTCCTGCTCGACGTGACCCCCCTCTCCCTCGGTGTGGAGACCCTGGGCTCGGTGATGACCAAGCTCATCGAGCGCAACACCACGATTCCGATAAAAAAGAGCGAGATCTTCAGCACCGCCGAGGACAGCCAGACGGCCGTGGACATCCACGTGCTGCAGGGCGAGCGGGAGATGGCAGGGGACAACCGGACCCTGGGGAACTTCCGGCTCGAAGGGATGCCCCCGGCACCGCGGGGCGTGCCCCAGGTCGAGGTGACCTTCGACATCGACGCCAACGGGATCCTCAACGTGAACGCCAAGGACAAGGCCACGGGCAAGGAACAGCAGATTACCATCTCGGGCTCCACGAGCCTTGAAAAAGGCGATATCGACAAGATGGTCAAGGACGCCGAGGCCCATTCGGCCGACGACAAGACCCGCCGCGAGGAGGTGGAGGCGCGCAACCAGGCGGACGGTCTCGCCTACCAGGTGGAGCGCCAACTACAGGAACTGGGCGACAAAGTCCCGGCCAACGAGAAGGCCCGCTGCGAGCAGCTCATCGCAGATATCCGCCAGGGCATCAAGGACAATGCCGATGTGAGTAAGCTCAAAGGCCTCACGAGCGACCTCCAGCAGGCCGCCCACGCCCTGAGCACGGCTGCCTATCAACAGGCCACCCATCCCGGCCAGGCCGGGGCTGCACAGGGAGGACCTGCGCAAGGACCTCCCCCGGGCACAGAAGCCGGCGACCAGGCAGATGATGTGATCGACGCCGAGTTTGAGGAAAAAAAGTGAAGTCCCGCCCCGCTTTAAATAAAAAAATCTGAAAGGCGGGATGTCGCAGAGCGACAAAGTAACACATCTGTCCTGGGGCAAAACCCTGGATGGTGACGCAATCACATTTTTAGAATCAAATTTTCCTTCTCCCCTTACTAAAAGGGGAGAAGGTGCAGTCCCGCACCGCAAAGTAAATTTATGGAATGCGGGATGTATCGCTTGCGACACAGATGAGGGGTTACAATAAAAACAATATTGTAAATGCGTTTCATTTGGGCCCCTCACCCCCACCCTCTCCCCTGCCACCATGTGGCATCCCAACCTCTATATTTTTAAAGCGGAGCGGGACTGATGTGGGGCGAGGGAGATATTTGAATTTCGACACAGTCTCTGAGTGGAGAGGGAGCTAATAAGTTTAACGTGGCTAAAGAGAGGCGAAGTATATGAACATAGAGCGGTTCACCCAAAAGGCACAGGAGGCCCTGGCAAGCGCCCAGTCCTTAGCTGCGCAATACCATCACCAGCAGATTGAGCCTGAGCATTTGCTGGCGGCCCTCCTGGCTCAGAGCGACGGCCTCATTCCCCCGCTCCTGCAGGGGATGAATGTCTCCCCCCAGGCGGTGCGGGGAAAGGCCGAGGCGCTTCTGAAGGCCATTCCCCAGGTCTCCGGCGGGGGGAGCGGACAGGTCTACATTTCCCAGGGATTAAACCGCATCCTCGCCAATGCCGAGGAGGAGACCAAGCGGTTCAAAGACGACTACACGAGCGTCGAGCACCTCCTCCTGGCCATGGCGGATGCGGATGGGGCCTTGGGCAGCATGCTCAAAGAGGCCGGGGTCACCAGGGACGGGTTGATGAAGGCCCTTCAGGGAATCCGGGGAAACCAGCGGGTGACCAGCCAGAACCCCGAGGACACCTACCAGCCACTGGAGCGCTACGGCAGGGACCTTACCCAGCTCTCCCGCGAGGGAAAGCTGGACCCGGTGATCGGGAGGGACGAGGAGATCAGGCGGGTGATACAGATCCTCTCCCGCAGGACCAAAAACAACCCCGTCCTCATCGGCGAGCCGGGGGTGGGCAAGACCGCCATCGTGGAGGGGCTCGCCCAGCGCATCGTGCGGGGGGATGTCCCCGAGGGGTTGAAGGAAAAACGGCTCGTCGCCCTCGATATGGGGGCCCTGATTGCCGGGGCCAAGTACCGGGGGGAGTTCGAGGAACGCCTCAAGGCGGTCTTGAAGGAGATCCAGGAATCCGAGGGTGAGATCATCCTCTTCATCGATGAGCTGCACACCGTGGTGGGGGCCGGGGCCGCCGAGGGGGCCGTGGATGCCAGCAATCTGCTCAAGCCCATGCTCGCGCGGGGGGAGCTGCACTGCGTGGGTGCCACCACCCTCGATGAGTACCGCAAGTACATCGAGAAGGACGCCGCCTTAGAGCGGCGGTTCCAGCCCGTGGTGGTGGATGAGCCGTCGGTGGAGGAGACCATCTCCATCCTGCGGGGACTCAAGGAGCGCTACGAGGTCCACCACGGGGCCAGGATCAAGGATTCGGCCCTGGTGGCGGCGGCAATCCTGAGCCACCGGTACATCTCCGATCGCTTCCTGCCCGACAAGGCCATCGACCTGGTCGATGAGGCCGCCGCGAAGATCCGCACGGAGATCGACAGCATGCCGGCGCAGCTGGATGAGATCACCCGCCGCGTGATGCAGTTGGAGATAGAGCGCGAGGCCCTCAAAAAGGAAAAAGACGCCGCCTCCAAGGACCGGCTCAAGCGGCTGGAGAAGGAGCTGGCCGACCTCAAGGCCCAGGCCGACGCCCTCCGGGCCCAGTGGGAGACGGAGAAGGGGGCCATCGCCCAGGTGCGCGCCTTAAAGCGTGAGATCGAGGAGGCCCGGATACAGATCGAGCAGGCGGAGCGGGACTACGACCTGAACCGGGCCGCCGAGCTCAAGTACGGCAAACTGATTGAGCTGGAGCAACAGTTAAAGGCGGGCGAGGAGCAGCTCCACGCAAAGGAGGGGGGCAACGTACTCTTGAAGGAAGAGGTGGATGAGGAGGACATCGCCCTCGTGGTGAGCCGCTGGACCGGGGTGCCCGTGACCAGGCTCCTGGAGGGGGAGAAGGAAAAACTCCTGCGCCTGGGAGACGAGCTCCACCGCAGGGTGGTGGGACAGGATGAGGCGGTGCAGGCCGTGGCCGACGCCGTGCTCAGGGCCCGCTCCGGCATCAAGGACCCCAACCGCCCTATCGGGAGCTTCATCTTCCTGGGTCCTACCGGGGTGGGCAAGACCGAACTGGCCCGCGCCCTGGCCGAGGCCCTGTTCGACGATGAGAGCAATATGGTCCGCATCGACATGTCCGAATACATGGAGAAGCACACCGTGGCCAGACTCATCGGCGCGCCCCCGGGGTACGTGGGGTATGAAGAGGGGGGACAGCTCACCGAGGCGGTGCGCAGGAAGCCCTACGCCGTGATCCTCTTCGACGAGATCGAGAAGGCCCACCACGACGTCTTCAACATCCTGCTGCAGATCCTGGATGACGGCAGGCTCACCGACTCCCACGGCAGGACCGTGGACTTCAAGAACACGGTCATCATCATGACCTCCAATATCGGGAGCAACTACATCCTCGAGTTCCGGGGCGCGGACGAGGAGAGCTATCAGCGGATGAAGGGGCAGGTCCTCGCGGCCATGCGCCAGCACTTCCGCCCCGAGTTCCTCAACAGGGTGGATGAGACCGTGGTCTTCCGCTCCCTCACCGAGGAGCAGCTCGTGGCCATCGTCGGTATCCAGGCCGCTCACCTCCAGGCCCGCCTCGCGGAACGGGGCATCACCCTGGAGCTGAGCCAGGAGGCTGCGGAATATATCGCCAAGGCGGGGTACGACCCGGTCTATGGGGCACGACCCCTCAAGCGGGTCATCCAGCGTGATGTGGAGACCCCCCTGGCCAAACAGATCGTGGGGGGCACGGTGCTGGATGGCAGCAGGGTGGTCGCGGAGCTCAAGAAGGGGCGGATCACGTTTCGAATCGAACCCCCCGTCATACAGGAGACAGGGGGAGACCCCGCCCGCGCCTAAGACCTTTCGATATCAGGCAGTGTAAGGTCCTTTCCTGTCCCGCTCTGTCGCACTGCGACATCCCGCTATTCATATTTCTATTAAAGCAGGGCGGGACTCTTTACATCAATCAGGGAAGGCGGCCCCGCACCTCCCTGCTCCTTAAATTTTAAGTCTAAGGAAAGCAGGATGTCGCAAAGCGACACAATATGATTTTTTTAAGGACAACGGGGTCCCTGCCGCTCTGCGGCATCCCCCCCTTGAAGAATCTAAAGGTTGGGGAGTAAGCGGGAGATGCCGCGTGGCGGCAGGAAAGGGCCTTTGTGATAGAATCGACATTGACTTTTAGGACCAAATGCGTTACTCCTTTCGTGCATCGTTAAAAGGAGGAGTTTTATGGGTGTGGGAATCTATTTTCGCGAGACGCGACCGCAGTTTCTCTTGCTCACCCCGGCCTGTTTCTCCATCGGCGTGGGGACGGCGGCGTGGGTCAACGGTGGGCTGGGCGCCCTCCCGTGGGGCTACGTGATCATCGCCTTTGTGGGGGCCCTCTGCGCCCATATCGCCACCAACGTGCTCAACGATTACTTTGATTATGTGAGCGGTCTGGATCTCAAGACCCAGCCGACCCCCTTCAGCGGGGGGAGCGGCATTCTCCCCCGGGGTCTGATGACCTCCCGCAACGCCCTTATCTTCGGCCTTGCGGCCCTCGGCCTGACGGCGGCCATCGGCATCTTCTTTTGGGCGGTGCGGGGATGGGGCATCCTCCCCCTGGGGATCGTCGGCATCCTCCTCGTGGTCTTCTATAGCCCGTGGGTCACCAAACACCCCATCCTCTGCCTCATTGCCCCGGGTTTGGGATTCGGCCCCCTCATGGTCATGGGGACCCACTTTGTGCTGATCGGGGGGTATGACGGTGTTGCCCTGCTTGCCTCTTTGGTACCCGGCTTTCTGGTGAGCAATCTATTGCTGCTCAACCAATTCCCCGATGTGGAGGCCGATGCCTCGGTCAACAGGCGCCACATCCCGATCATCTTCGGACGGGGTCCAAGTGCCTGGCTCTATGCCGCCCTCGCCGTAGGGGCATACCTGGTGGTGGTTCTTGCCTGGTGGCCCTTCAGGTTATTTCCCGCCGGGACTCTTATCGCCCTCGTCACCCTCCCCTTGGCCCTGATTACGGTCAAGGGGGTGATCCAAAAAGCCGACCAGGTCGATCAGCTGGTCCCCTATCTGGGCAAGAACGTGCTCTATACCCTGGCCACACCGCTCCTGCTGGGCATCGGGTTTATGATTTCCTAGAAAATAACTTTCCTTAATTGTCCCCTCCCTGAGTGGGAGGGGATTAAGGGGAGGGGGTAAAAAGCATCTTTATTGTTCGCAGGTGACCTATCCGTCACGATGGATTGTTTAGAAAATAGAACTTCACGGAACCCACCATTTGACCTTGATACAAGAGGGGGTCTTCTAGGAAATGACTATTCATAGTATAATCAAGGGGTAATCCTTCGTGGCAAAAAAGCAGATCTTCGTGAGAGGAGGATAGCAATGAAAGAGGGTTTTTCCGGTAGGCGGCTTATGGCTGCGTTCTCCTTCCTCACCATCTTCTCAGCCGCATCGACAAAGGAGAAAGATGCCGCCGGCTCCCTGACCTATTTCCCTTTTGTAGGTTTACTCGTGGGGTGTCTCCTGTGGGTATGCGCCCATGTCCTGGGGGAGGCCTTTTATCCGGCGGTAACCGCCCTATTTCTCGTATCGATTTTGAGCATTGTTACCCGTGGTGCTCCCCTTGATGGCCTCGCCGCCACCCTCGACGGCTTCGGCAGCGGGGGCAATCCCGAGGAAATCTTGGAGACCATGCGAAGGGACCAACGAGGGACCTTCGGGATTGTCGGCCTCGTTCTCGCCCTCCTGGCCAAATATCTTTTCATCAGCCAACTGATCGAGGGTGGGAGTTTGCTTTCCCTCCTGTTCTTCCCGACGGTGGGGAGATGGTCAATGGTCTATTTGGCATGGTTTTTCCCCGCCCTCAAGAAAGAGGCCATCATGGAGTATCCCGCTCCGCGGGGTTTCTTGTGGGCGACGGGTATAACACTCCTCTGCGCCGTCCTCATCCAAGGGTTAGTGGGGGTGGGGATTATGGTGCTGGTGTGGGTCGGTACCTATGGCCTTGGCCAATATTGTATCAAGAGGATAGGGGGCATAACCACCCACGTTATGGGAGCCGGTGCGGAGCTTGCTGAAATCTTTTCTCTGGCCGTCCTGGTGGCCTTGTACGGAAGCCTTTAAGGTTACTTAGAAAACAGCACGCATCCAATATGAGAGCTTTTGGGAGGAGACTTCCATGAAAAAGTATTCACTGCTACATCCGCCGCTGTTGGCCTTTTTCTCAAAGGATTTATACAGAGATGTGGGACAACACTGGAAAGGGATAGCAGCTCTCTATCTGTTGTTCTTGCTGGCGTTCTGCTGGATTTTCGAAGCCTGGGCCGTGAATGCAAAGGTCTCTCGGTTTATTGCGAACGAAGTCCCTCCATTCGTCGAACAAATCCCGGCAATCACCATACAAGATGGGCATGTCTCAATTAATGAGCCTGTACCGTACTTCATGTATGATCCTGAAAGCAATGATGTAATAGCCATCATTGACACGTCGGGGCAATACAATTCATTGGATAATACAGAGGCATACCTTTTGCTCACCAAAGACAAACTCATCGGGAGAAAGAGTGAGACTGAAACACGGGTCTATGATCTATCACAGATTGATGAATTCTTTCTTGATCAGGCCACGGTCAATAAAATTGTTGGTATTTTCAAAACCTACTTTCCGTTCGTTTTTTATGTATGTGCAGTGCTATTTTCTTTCATATACAGACTTGTCCAGGTATTGATCTATGGTGCCATAGGATTGTTGTTGTGCAAGTTAGTTAAAACGAGACTTGCCTATCAAGCTTTGGTCAGGCTCGCAGTTATTGCGATTACGCCGGTAGTCCTTCTTGATACCGTTCTCGAAGTAACCGGCTTCAAGATCCCACTTTTTGGGCTTATAGCTTTTGTTATCGCCATGTGTTATTTATATGTTGGAGTTTCGGCAAACAAGGACCAATCAGTGCCTCACAGCGCGCTTCAATGAGGTCCGGTCACACATAGCAGGAATTTCCAACGATTTATCTGCGCTCTAATAGGTAGCAACCTTCAATAGCCACAATACCCACACGGGAAATAGTATGGTTAAATCTTTATTAATGAACCGTCTCATAGATTGCAAACGAGGTCTCGTCACCGTGCCGAAAGGGCCGGATATCCTCTTCAGCCTTGTTGTTTTTCTTTTATATATGGCTGTTACTCTGTCCATTGGCTTTTGTTCCGGTTTTTTTACCATAGGAGTTCTTAAAACACATATCTGGGTTATGATGGCGTTGCCCGTTTCGCTCTTCTTCATCCCTTCTCTCTTAGAGGAGATGTTCTTTCGGGGCTTGCTGCTCCCTCATAGGGAAAGGAACATCTCCGCTGTGCCTCTATTCCCTTTTCAGTATCGCCGCCTTTATCGCCTGGCATCCCCTTAATGCCATGACCATCAATCCTCTTGCCTATCCTCTGTTCACCAACCCTGTCTTTCTCTGCCTTGCCGCCCTCATGGCCATAGCCTGCACCATAACCTATCTCAAGACGGGCTCTTTGTGGGCCCCCGTGGCGATACATTGGCTGACGGTTTTGGTGTGGGTGTTTTTTCTTGAAGGCAGGAATTGTTTCCTTGATATTGCTCAATACTAGCATGTATCTAATTTTTATTGCGATTTTCCATGATGCCCTTGTCACCCAGGAGCGACAAAAGACTTGTTATGAACGTTAGTTAGAATGTTACATTATTGTTTTTTCGTCCTCGGTTTGCACGGCGGGAGCTTATATCCTTCTGCTGGTGGGAATTGGATGAGATCATTCCATACGGGGTCAGCACGCAGCTCTTCCATCTTTTCCTCAACCAAGATCCTTGCGGCATACTTTAAGCAAGCTGCCTCGTTTTTCTTTATCTTTAAGTTTGTCTTGATCATCGTCACGGTCTCGTACAGTTCAGGATACCCTTCTTCCAGGTCTTCAAATTTCAGGTGGATCAGCTTCCCGTTATGCTCGCCCAGCCACTGTTGCAGGCCGTCGGTCTTACCGTACCGCAATTCAGCCATGAGCGTTTGATAGGCATCGATGACGTTGCTGTCGATGTAGTAATCAAGAAGGCTCCTGGGGTCGGGATCTCGGGGGTCTTTCCCATAATTCGCCTTGTGGGCGTCGATGACGATAATGAGTTTGTTCGAGTGTAGGTCCGTCTTTTCCTTCAGGATTTTCTCCAAGGCGGTTATGCCGAGGTTGTCGGATGCGCCGCCGTCAATGAGATGGAGATACCAATCTTCCCTTTGAGAGTAGTCTTTCAGGGTGACGGACTGGAAGACCGCCGGAAACGCAGCTGAGGCCATGACGGCATGGGCGATGGGATAGTTATCGATGCTCGATCGGAGCTTGTCGAAGCATTCCTCAGTGAAGCAAAAAACCCTTGTTCCACCCGCATGCTCGGTGTTATTGGTCGCATTGATGATCAGATACGGTCTCTGAGGGTTCAGGTCTTTGAAGTGAAAGCCCCTCCCCTTGAACCATGAGGTATCATATAAGATGTCGGCGATGATCCACGCCATGACATCGGTTCTGTCGTAATACGTAAACCAATAGCGAAAGATATGTACGATCCAAAAAGAGTTCCTTACCCATCTAGAAATCAAATTCTTCTGCAGCTTGTGGAATACTACGTCCGGGTCCCACCGTGGTCTTGCTGATCCTTCAACGGTAGGGGGAGCGTTGGACGGGTCGTCACAGCTGAGCACGTAGTATGCTGCCGTAAAGGAGCCGCCGGAGACCGACGATATCACATCGACCTGCTGGAGCAGGCCATAGCGCTGCAGCTCAAACAACACCGCTGCGGAAAAGACGGAGGCGCGGCTGCCGCCCCCGGAGATGGCGATGCCGATGAAGTTGTTGTCGCACGTGGGGCATGTACCACGAGGACTGGCGCACTGTGCGTTTCTATCGAATTGCCAGTTGTCCCGGCATTGCCAGTCAACGTTCCATTGGACATTCTCTGAGGCCAGATAGGCACCGGACGGGGCCTTTGGGCTGGAAGGCAGCTCCTTCTGAGGATCGGCCTTCACATTGTAGTGACTGTACAAGGGGACAATAGCGCAGGCTGAGAGGGATAGTTGGATGGTTACAAAAGCTATGAAGAACCGATAGTATTTCATCCTCATTATCATGCCTCAAAACAAGAAGTTAAAAAGGTGTTCCTGTTGGTAAATTCCTATAGCAACCTTCTGGTTTTGTCAACGTCCTTTCTCAGCCCTTTCTTTTGCGTCCAGGGCTTTTTGACGGTTTTCACGGGCCTCGATATAGGATGGATCAATCTCTAGGGCCTTGTTGAAATCGGCGATGGCCTTATCATACTCACCTTTGTCTGCCCACGCGGCCCCGCGATTAGTGTATGCTGGGACATAGTTGGGGTCAATCTCAATGGCTTTGGTATAGTCGGCAATAGCTTCATTCATATTGCCTTTCTGAGCCCATGTGTAGCCCCTGTTGTTATAAGCTTTCGCAAACTTCGGGTTAATCTCAAGAGCTTTTGTGTAATCGGCTATGGCCTTGTCGTATTCAGCCTTTTTCCCCCACGCAATGCCGCGTAACGTGTATGCTGCGGTATCTTTTGGGTTAAGTTCGATGGCCTTGGAATAGTCGGCTATGGCTTTATTGAGATTACTTTTTCCTTCCCAAGAGAAACCACGGTACATGTGGATGGTTGCAAGTTCATCGCCAGAGAATTCATCAGATTTAATGGCTTTGGTTAGAAGTTTAATTGCATCTTTGTAATCACCCCGGCGGCACGCTGCAACGCCGGTCACGAAATCGTTCGTATCCTCAGCCCATCCAGATATGGTCAAACAGACTATCAGGGATAAGAAGATGACTGCCATACATAGTAGTTTTTTCATACCTGTCCCTCCTTCCGTCAAATGCTCCACAAAAACTCCCTATGCCGAAGCCACATGTTTCGGTTCCGGTGCCTCGGCAATCTCCCCGAACTTTGCCTCGTATTTACCTACATTTTCACTCAACGCCTTTATGATCCTCTTCATGTGACCTGGGCTTATGATGACCCTCGCTGTCACGATCCCCTGCGGTGGGACGACATT
>Ga0307422_1001161_pt1 | contig 13913 bp, 11 predicted proteins | sample SalMarWE160290MG_FD_202153 | JGI IMG/M metagenome (GOLD analysis project Ga0307422, IMG submission 202153) | Salt marsh sediment microbial communities from the Plum Island Ecosystem LTER, Massachusetts, United States - WE1602-90 | ecosystem: Environmental > Aquatic > Marine > Intertidal zone >...
GATCTTTCTAGCAATGATGTGGGCTGTCTTCAAATTCACAACCGATGGTGCCGGACCTTTTTTGGATTGGGTAGATGGTGTTATCGGCGGACCGATCACCAATTGGGTGGAGAGTTTAATCAACCTTGTAGATTTAGGCGGGACGTGGGTGGAGAGCCTTTTTATTGACGGCATAATCGCGGGCGTAGGCGGCGTGATGGTTTTTGTTCCCGTTATGCTTTCGCTATATTTTGCGCTGGCAATACTGGAGGATTCGGGTTATTTGGCCCGTGCCGCATTTGTTATGGACCACCTCATGCACAGTCTCGGACTGCATGGAAAAAGCTTTATATGTATGATTATTGGGTTTGGCTGCACTGTGCCGGCCGTTTATGCAACCCGCACACTTGAAAATGAAAAGGATAGGTTATTAACTGGACTGCTGGTTCCTTTTATGAGCTGCGGTGCACGTTTGCCAGTGTACGTGCTATTCGCATCCATCTTTTTCCCGCAGAACAGCAATACCGTCATTTTTCTACTGTATTTAACGGGCATTGTAGTAGCCATGATACTTGGTGTAATGTTGAGCGGAACACTTTTCAAAAACCGCGAACGCTCTCCTTTTGTTTTGGAACTTCCCCCATACCGCATGCCAACCCTGCGAAATATTTGGTTCTTGATGTGGGAGAGAACTTCTGCATTTGTGCACAAAGCTTTCTCATTTATTATGATTACCAGCATTATCATATGGCTTTTAATTGCCATTCCGGTGAATGGGGGCGCATTTGCTGAATCCGAAGTGGAAGACAGCAGTTTCGCTTACGTAAGCCGGGTAATTGCGCCGGTTTTCCAGCCCACTGGCTTCGCCAGCTGGCAGAACACGGGAGCCCTGGTGACCGGTTTCGTTGCCAAAGAAGTGGTTGTTGGGACGATGGGACAAATTTTCAAAGTTGAAGAGGCAGAAGAAGAAATGGCCACAACATCATTTTTTCAAGACCTTATCGAAGTTGTTTCCAGCTTTTTCTCCACAGTGGTGGATACCATAAAATCAATTCCGCTGATTATCGGTATAGACCTTTTTGAAAGTGAAGACGAAGATACAGGTACTGAACTGATGGCTGTTGTTAAAGATCATTTCGAAGAAGTCAGCGGCGGCCACGGTGCACTGGCCAGCGTTGCTTTTATGGTGTTTATACTACTCTACACTCCCTGCATGGTTGCTGTTGCAGCCCAGCTGCAGGAATTTGGCGTAAAATGGGCAATCTTTGGAGCACTATTGGAATTGGTTGTAGCATATATCGCTTCTGTAATCGTTTTCCAGGGAGGGTTGCTGTTAGGATTGGGGTAAGCTGTGTGCATTATCGCATGAGTGCTCCTTTGGCGTAGTCATCTGAGGAGCATTCATCTTATCGCAACTTACCCTTCTTTGACTTTTAAAGTTGCATCTAAGAAAGCGTCTGTCAAGGTTTTTCGAATAAATAAACTCCTTTTTAAGGTTGTTTACAAGGCAATCTTTAACCGATGCATCTAACCGTGCTCAACCATGGGCTGAGATCCCAATCATAATCACCATTTGAATCAAGGAATTGCCCATATATATGAAAAACTCCTGATACAAAATCAGGAGTATAGATTCTGATAGCCATACGATTTTGCTATCTTGTATTCACAATTTCATTTTATGAACAGAATTCTCTTTTAAAAGGAATGGCTACCCTGATACGTGCTGTTCACTGACCTTTCGGAAATGGAAGCCGTATATCGAGTACGTGATCGCCAATGGAAACAGATCTGGTTTCTTGAACAGAGTCCAGAAAAATAACTTCCAGTAATGCTTGCGTTCTTTCCCGAATATGCCAAGCTGAAAAATCGACCGTATTAATGCGATGAAGTTGCGCCAGATCATGTCGAAATTAATGTGCGGCTTTATTTTTTTCCGGTGATATTCCTGCAGGAGAATTTTAACGCGCTGGTAATATAATTCGGGAGAATAGATCTGCCGGATCAATTTACGATAGCGCTCTTTTAACTTGTCAATATTCATACGCGTGATGATATTAGTTGAGCCATCCACGTTGTCACCGGAAATATTCTTGATCAGCCGACCGGCTTTGCGCATGCGCTCATAGAGCATAGTACCGATTGGGGCCTGCAAGATACCCACCATTGCAGTTACAATACCGCTCTTTTGAATGAAGTCGAGCAGATGCTGGAATGTGGAAGGAGTATCATGGTCAAATCCCACAATAAAGCCGCCCTGAACCTGCATGCCTGCCCTCTGGATTTTTCTGACATCTACTAACATATCCCTGTTCAGATTCTGGCGCTTGCTGCATTCTTTAAGGTTGCTCTCATCCGGGGTTTCGATACCGATGAAGACCTGGTTAAAGCCTGCTTTGACCATCAATTCCATCAATTCAGAATCATCCGCCAGGTTAATTGATGCTTCTGTGTGAAAGTAAATGCCGGATTTATCCTTACGCCATTCGATCAGTGCGGGAAGAAGGTCCTTCTTCAGCACCTGTTTATTACCAATGAAGTTATCATCCACAAAGAATATGCCGCTGCGCCAGCCGCTTTTATACAACATATCTAGTTCTGTAACTATTTGTGCAGATGTTTTCACGCGCACACGGCGGCCGAGCAGAGCAGTTATATTGCAGAAATCACAGTTGAAGGGGCAGCCGCGCGAGTACTGCATGGCCATAGTCGCATAGTCATTAAAATTAATCAGATTCCACATTGGCGGCGGGGTTTTGTGCATATCCGCATATTTATCAGTAATATATTTTTTTTGGGGCCGTTCGGCGCCTAGATCTTTGAGAAATTCCACCAGTGTGATCTCGGCTTCATTGAGGACAAAATGATCCACGCCCTTAAACCCCTCAGATTCAGTAGTAAAGAGTGGGCCGCCGGCAACAACTTTTACGCCGATTTCATTGCAGCGGCGGATCACTTCTTTGGCTGATTCACGCTGGACGGTCATTGCGGAAATAAAAATAAAATCCGCCCATGCCAGATCCCTATCTTTTAACCGCTGACAATTCATATCGACCAGCTTCCTTTCCCATTCCGCCGGCAGCATGCTTGCAATTGTCAGCAAACCCAGCGGCGGGGAGGAGGCTTTCTTATGAATAAACTTCAATGCGTATTTGAAACTCCAGAATGTATCTGGAAATTCAGGATATATCAGTAATATTTTCATAATTTATTCACCATCCTTTAACATAACACAAAACATAAGTGATAGTTGTCTTGAATTCAAGTGTTATTCGCTACCTTCATTTCCAGATAGGAGACCATTCGCCGCTCAACCATGGGCTGAGATCCCAATCGGCGAGCAGCCGGCACAGCTCGCGGCGCGAGGAAAGATTGAATTTACGCAGGATATGGCGGACATGGGTCTTAACCGTTTCCGGCGAAACCACCAGCTTAGCTGCAATCTGGCGCCCGGTCAGATCGGCACACACAAGAGCAGCCACCTGCTTCTCGCGTGGGGAGAGCGCGTCCCAACTGCGATGGGCGCGGTCCATCTGGCAGCGGTTCTTGACCGCCTGATCCAGCAGGATAAGGATCATTTCATCCGGCTGATGCCCTTCACGCACGGATAGGTCCTGTACCGAACGCAGCAGATCATCATCAGCCCTATCGGATATACGACTTATGTCTGCGCGCTCAATTACTTCCTGAAGCTGCTGCCAGAGTGTCATGCAGTCATTATATAGAATTTATGTTCTATTGTCAAGCGGTAAAGGACTAATTTAAGAACAGGCAGGCAATCCTGAAATGAGAATTTTTATTAAAGTTGCAATCCAGTAAAAAGGGGGCACGCGCAGTGCGTACAGATTAATATTACATACCTGATGATCAAAGCTCAATCAGTAGTTGTTATTTTACATTTTTAACATACTTGATGTGCGGAAAGAACTGGCGCAGGGTGCCTTCCACCCAGCCTTTCAATGTGGATGGCTGCAGGGGGCACTGCTCGCAGGCACCGCCCATTTTCACTTTCAGTGTATCCCCGTCAAGGGAAACAAACTCCACCCGTCCGCCGTGGAATTGGGCAATATACGCATCCAATTGATCGATCAATCCCCGCACTTTTTCTTCGGTTGTGTGATCGTGGCTGTGATTGAAATCCTCTAAATTCATTCTCTTCACTAATATACTTTTAACTATTTTACATGACGATCATTCGCTGCCATACGATTCACCTGCTTTAAAAAATCAGGCACATTCAACTTTCGCTCCACAATACCTGAGATGTAGCTGTTCATCAGCGCGGAAATTTCCGCCTGCACCGCAGATGGCACGGATACATCGGTAATATCTGAAAACACGCTGCGCTGAAAGTGGCGTATGAAGCGAAGAGCATTCACAGAAACTTTTCGCGCATGGTTGTGCAGTTCTCCGCAAGCAGGGCATAATACGCCGCCCTGCACCATAGAAAAATACTGGTCCTGGGCTGTGATCTTCTTTCCGCAGCCCACACAGTCCGTCAAGTCCGGGCGGAACCCAGCCCGATCCAGCAGGCGCAGTTCAAAGAACCGAAGAGCATTGTACGCATCCTTATCCTCATCGATGCGGTTAAGCGTATTCACAAGCAGACGGAAAACGGCAGGATCTGGTTCTTCTTCAATGGAAAAACGGTCTGTCAATTCCATCACATATGCCGCTTGCGCTGTTTTTATAAGAGAATCCCGAATCGCGAGATTGTTGTGGATCGCATCCGCCTGAATGATGATCCAGAAAGTTTTTCCCCTCGCCAGCACAACCTTAGAATGCATGAAGGGTTCCAGATAGGCTGCTTTTCGGGAGCGGATCTTCCTAACCCCTTTTGCCAGTGCTCTAATCTTGCCGCTCTCAAGCGAAAAAAGAGTGACCAACCGGTCTGCTTCACTAAAATCCTTATGCGAAATAATGACCGCTTCAACCGTCCTCAGACGTTCTGATGGTTTCATAAATTCACATAAAAAAGCTACTTTAAATTATCCGCTCCAAAAGCGCCCGGCAGCAGGTCTGAGAGTTTCTTTTCCGCGATGATCTTCCCTTTGCCATCCGCAATGATGACAAGCATTTCTGGGCTGAACTCAGCCATCACCTGCCGGCAGGACCCGCAGGGCATACCACCATCTTTGGTTACAATCGCGATAGCCTGGAATTTCCGCTCCCCATTTGAGACTGCCTTGAAAATAGCGGTGCGCTCCGCGCAGATGGTTACGGAGAAGGCCGCGTTCTCGATATTGACGCCATCGTAGATACGGCCGGAATCGGTCAGCACCGCCGCACCTACCTGGTAATTAGAATACGGCGTATATGCCCATTTACGCACCTGGCTGGCGATCTTGACCAGATCGATCTTCTGCTCCTGTTCCAGTTTGTTCATTTCTGATCCTCTTCCTGTTTGGATTTCATCTCTCTTGCAGGCATACCCACGACAACCGAACCATCCGGCACATCGTGAGTGACCACCGCGCCCGCACCAGTTTTTGCGCCTTTGCCAATCTTGACCGGCGCCACGAGCATGGTATCGCTGCCGATGAAGGCATCCTCGCCAATCTCAGTTTTATTTTTTCTTTCGCCGTCAAAATTACAGGTGATCGTGCCAGCACCGATGTTAACATTGCGCCCGATATGGGCATCCCCAATGTAGGAAAAATGCCCCATTTTCACACCAGGAGCAAGATAGGAATTCTTAACCTCACCAAAATTGCCCATGTGCACATGGTCATCGAGGTGTGCGCCGTGTCGGAGATGGCCAAATGGACCCATGTCCACATCATTCTCCAGTTCAGCAGATTCAAGCACAGCAAACAGGAGCTTGCAGCGATCGCCAACAGTCGTGTCCTCCAGAACCACCGAAGGGCCCAACTGACAGCTCTCACCCACAGTGGATCCACCGCGCAGATAAACCTCAGGGTACAGCACGGTATCTACCCCCAGCGTTACGGTGTCATCAATGAACACTTTATCAGGATCAATCATGGTCACACCAGCCAGCATCCATTTGCGGTTGATGCGCTGCTGGATAACCTTGGTCGCTTCTGCCAGATGCACGCGGTTGTTGATGCCGATAGTTTTTTGATGGTCTTCAATCTCAATCGAGCCGACCGCCTGTCCGCTTTTCGCCGCGATCTCAACCAGATCAGTGAGGTAGTACTCGCCCACCGCTGATTTTTTAACCTGATCGAGTGCTTCCCAGAGCCACCCGGCGTCAAAGCAGTAGGGGTTGGAATTTAATTCGGTAATCTTCTTCTGTTCCGGCGTGGCGGCTTTTTCCTCCACAATGCCAACGATGCGCCCTTCCCCATCCCGCAGGATGCGCCCAAAACCTCGCGGTTCATCGGAGATAATTGTAGAAAGGGTAAGCTTGCTGCCGCTTTCCTGATGCGTCCGCACCAGCAGGGCATACGTCTCAGCGGTGATAAGGGGAAAATCAGAATTGGCAACCAGGACAATATCCGATCTACCGCGCAGGACTTCGCGCGCGCACTGGACAGCGTGGGCTGTGCCCAGCTGCGGCTCCTGGACCACATAGCGGGCTTTATCGCCAAGCGTTTCCATCACGAGATCAGCGCGGTTGCCGACCACTACGAGGGGCGGATCTTCACAGATATCCCGCACCGCGTCAAAGATATATTCAACCATGGGTTTACCGAGCAGGGGGTGAAGGACTTTTGGAATATCAGACTTCATGCGCGTGCCCATCCCCGCGGCGAGAATGACAACGTCTATTTTGGGTTTTTTATTATTCATCGAGTTTCCTCTGCCTTTTTATCATGTTTAAGAAAAGAACACTATATTAAGAAGCAAATATCAGGATTAGGAATTATAAACGATGAATAAACACAAGTTGGCCTCTGATTGCTATTCACGGGCAACCAGAGGTCAGATTCAAATGCTGGAGAACCTGGCAGCGAAGCATGAATAATACAACAATATTTTTAAATATAATATCTGCAGATTTTAGAAAGTTCTTTGAGATCAGAAACCATAGAAAGATTAGAGGTCTGCAAAGCAGGAAGCGATCACTTTCACCCTCTTGCAGCAGCCGGAGTATATTCTGAAAATTAATATTAGGTGTTGAAAAATGCTATACAATCTTATATAATCGTATAAACATTATTACTTTTTGGAGGTGAAATAAGCAAAAGATAAAAACAAATAAATTGGGCTAAATTACGCAAAAGTAAGTATGAGAATTCATAAGGAGAGGAACATGAAAAAAAGACTCTGGAAACCTATTTTACTGCTTGGACTGTTTTTATTTACCGTCATAGCCTGCGGCATCTCATTTAACAACGAGGATGAGAAATCTAGCCAGGAAGACATTGAATTCCAGCTAACGCGTGAGGCACTGCAAAGGACACAAACAGCGGAGGCAGCTCCCCCTGCGGCATCTGAACAGCAGCCGAAGGATGCCCAAACAGACCAGGAATCCGATTCCGAAGCAGATGATTCTGATGATGATGATGATATACCCTGCAATTCAAGCAAATTTGTGAGCGAAACAATTCCGGACGGTACTGTTTATCAGGCGGGTGATACTTTCACGAAGTCATGGACAATTCGGAATGCAGGTGACTGCGATTGGACAACTGAATATAAATTCGTGTTTGAGGAAGGCGACCAGATGGACGGCTTGACATCGATGAAATTGCCTTCCGTGATCGAGCCGGGTGAGACAATTACATTTAATATTGACCTGACTGCACCCAGCGCGGCCGGGGATTATGTGGGTGTATGGCGGCTGAAAGCCGTGGATGGCGAGAAGCTGGGAAAATACTGGGTTAAGATCACAGTTGGTCCCGCGGGCCCACCGCCTGCCGCTTTCGCTGTGACAAGCCTGTCCACCAACCTGGCGGATATAAACCCGTGTGGTTGCCCCTACACCTATCCAGTGGATGTGTCGATTGTGACCAATGCAGCCGGCCAGGTGACCTACCAGACCGAGCAAAGTGATACTGGATTGGGCGCTTCAAAATCGATGACATTCGACGCGGCGGAGACGAAGATCCTGGAATTTGACTGGAATGGCCTGACAACCGGCGCATACTGGCTGAAGGTGAACATCATATCACCCAACAACCAGGTCTTTGGACCATTCAACTTCAACGTCACCTGCCCATAAAGAATCACAGTTATTGTTGATCAGCAGCGGGCTATAAAAATAATACGATTAACCCCGGTGTATACTAAAAAAAGCCGGGGTTTTTCAAAAATAAATATAGAAATCTTGAAACTATACACAATCGGTTTTTCCGGAAAATCAGCGCAACAATTTTTTGAGATTCTCAAGAAGAATAAGATTGACTGCTTGTTAGATATCCGTATTTATCCTTCAAGCGATGACGCGGGTTTTTACAGCCAAGTTGATCTGCCATATTTACTTAAAGAAATAGCAAATTGCGAATATAAATACTGCCCCGAATTGGCACCAACGGAAAAGCTGCTTGATGAATACCATTTAAACCCTGATTGGGATAAATACGTGAGTGAATTTACTCAGCTGATGGAAGAACGAAAGATTCCTTTTTCGCTTGATAGAGCATTCTTCAAGGCAAGGAACTGCTGCCTTTTGTGCTTTGAGCCCACACCAGAATTTTGCCACCGAAGATTGGTGTCAGAACGTATTCAGAAGTATTGGAAGGACATGGAAGTCATTCATCTTTGATTGGGAGTTAAAAAGGCTGGGGCGCTCGGATTCGAACCAAGATCCACGGCTTCAAAGGCCGGTGTGCTGCCATTGCACCACGCCCCAGTGATCACATGTCAGTGAACGGGTAAGAATTTTATCATATCGTGCAACTATACAATAAACCAGAGAGCAAACGCGTGAAAAGAATTGATAATTTAAAAAGGTTCTGAAAAATCAGAACCTTTCTTTATCTTTTCAAAGTCTTACTGCCGACCGCGCAGTTTAGGGTCAAATGCATCCCGCAAGCCATCGCCCAGGAAATTGAACGCAAACATGGTGATGCCCAACATGATCGCCGGGAGAAACACCATATTGGGATAGGTACGCAGGCTGCGCGAGCCGGTAGCGATCATCGCGCCCCAGGAAGGCATAGGAGGATTGACGCCCAGGCCAATGAAGGAAAGGAACGCTTCCGTTCCAATATAACCGGGAATCGCGAGCGTTTCCGCGACGATCAGGGGGCCGATGATGTTGGGAATAATATGTTTAAAAATGATGTGAGAATCGGAAGCGCCTAATGAGCGGGCTGCCTCAATATATTCTTTTTCCTTGACAGACAGAATCTGGCCGCGCGTCAGGCGCGCCATGGTCTGCCAGGCAGTAATGCCAATTCCAACAAAAATGAAGAACATGCCGCCCATCGCCTCGTCAATCTTACTGAACACATACGCCGTTGTACCAGGTTCCAATTCAGTATATTGGGTGCGGAAAAACGCCATCATCAGGATAATTAACAGCAGGGTTGGGAAACCATACATGATATCGACGAAACGCATCATGATGTTATCTGTTCGCCCTCCCGCATAACCGGAAATACTACCGTATATCAGCCCAATGGCCATTGAAAGTACCGGACCGACAAAGGCAACCGCCAGAGAAACCCGTGCGCCGTAGATCACCCGGCTGAGAAGATCCCGCCCAATCCCATCAGCGCCGAACGCATAATCTTCACTGATAACGGCATACGGTTCCATCGCGGGGAACACCTTTATCATCCAGGCAGGGACTTTGCTCTGGTCGTATAGTTCATTTTCCGCGAAATGGTAAGGCGCGATTTTATCCGCAAAAACAGCCATTAATATCAATAAAACAATCATGATAATTCCAATAACAGCCGCCCGATTGCGAAAGAGCCGGCGTATCGCGTCTTTGAGAAGGGATTGGCTCTTTGCGTAGGCAGCATCACCGCCCGCTGTCGTTCGCTTTCTTTCGAAATCCGGAACTTTATCCATATGTATCAGAACCTCCAAAACCAGGGTTAGTATTTTTATTTCAAGCGGATGCGCGGATCCAGCACAGCATATGATAAATCTACGAACAGATTTGAAAAAACAAGCACCAGCACATACAGCAGAATTGTGCCCATAATGACCGGGTAGTCGCGGTTGCCGATGCTGGAAACAAAATATGCTCCAAGTCCAGGAACTCCGAATATGCTCTCGGTCACAAAAGACCCGGTCACGATCGCCGCGAATAAAGGCCCAAATATGGTCACCACGGGGATCAGCCCGTTCTTTAATGCATGGCGGTTGATCACCATGCGTTCACGCAGCCCTTTAGCCCGCGCGGTGCGAATGTAATCCTCACCCAGGACCTGAAGCAAACTTGCGCGTGTCAGGCGGGCGATGATTGCGGAGAAACCAGTGCCCAGCGCGATCGCTGGCATAATTGTGTATTTAAAATAATTCCAATCCAATGTACTGGGAAATATCCCTAATATATAAGGCGGCCGAGACCCCCAGCCAGTTGGCGGCAGCCATTTGAGCGAAATGCCAAATAAATACACCATAATCGGCCCGATCACAATCACAGGTACCGATACTCCAATAATTGCAACCGTCATGCTCAGGTAATCAACATAAGAATTGTGTTTGATCGCCGAAGCAATTCCCAATGGTATTCCAGTTGCTACTGATATGAGCAATGCCAGGATGCCCAGCTGTAAAGAAACCGGGAACTGTTCCTTCATAATGTCAGATACAGAGCGGCTCCTTGAGGTATAGGACGGGCCAAAATTCATCCATTTGAACCATAGGTTTCCGATATTAATATTAATAAGGTAATCAACCATAACCGAAGTTTCATCTGGTGGTTCCGTGTTGATCTTGGGAATAAATACATTCGAAATATAATCAGTGTACTGCTTGAGTAACGGGTCGTTTAAATGATAGACCTCTTCAATAAGTTCTTTTTGTGCCTCAGGGATGCGTTTCTCTGTGTCAAACGGACCGCCCGGAACCGCGTGCATAAGTCCAAATGTGATCGCTGATACTGCCAGGAGAACCATGGCCATATGAATTAATCGCCTTACTAAAAATCTTCCCATATCTTTTATCTTTCACTGACGGACAATTGTAGTTAAAGTATGGGGAGGTTGTATTAACCTCCCCATATAAATTATTTAATGAGCAGTTCTATTCATCAGCATAGTGGAAATCTTCCGCGCCCACAAGAGTCATGTCGAGAACGTAAGCGTAGGGGCTGCCGGTCTCTTTCTTGAGTGTGCGGATGAATCCGTAGTAGAAGTCGTCAGCTGTCACATAGCGGACAGCGCCTTCCTCATCGGTTACTTCAACAACCTCACCCAGAACTTCATCATATTTCACCCACGGCACGCCCTCCTTAATATGGAAGGTATATACGGTGCCATCATCAGAGACATCCCAGCTGTCAGCCATTGCGGGCTCTACAACACTGGTTATTTCATTCGCTCGGGTTACACCCGGGAACATGAGAACATCCAATTGAATAGATGAGGTATCCTCAGCTTTTGAAGGATCCAGAGTGGGGATGTCATTATAGCCAAGGGCAAGGCTCACTGCCTTGGGATCTTTGGTAGTATCCCATTTATCAAAGTACTCATGACCACTCAGACTAAACGTACGCGCAACATATGGTTTTGTCAGCGTCTGGCGGCCGTACCAGTAAATTGGAGCGACAGCTGCTTCAGTGCCGTAAATTAAATCGGCGGCTTCCGCATAGAGGTCCTGCCTGACAGCATTGTCAGTCTCCTCCGCAGCCTGATCCATCAGGTCTTCATATTCCTGGTTAAACCATTGGATGCCACCATAGACTTCACCTTCCTGGCATGCGTTGCTGTTTCCGCACAGGGCAAACAGTTCATGGGTAAAGTTGTTTGCATCCGGGTAATCCAGGCACCAGCCAAGGCGGAATATCTGGGGAGCATCAGGACCATCAATCAACTCGAGGTAGACTTTCCATTCCTGGGCAGCGATCTTGACTTCCACGCCAAGGGTGTCCTTCCACATCGCCTGGATGGTCTCAGCGATGAGAGCATGTCCGGTCGATTCGTTGTGGAGCAGAGTGATATCAAGGTCCGCGGCGGTCTGGCCGGTTTCGTCCAGGTAAGCCTGGAGTTCGGCTTTTGCCTCTTCGGGATCGTATCCAATGCCTGCTTCGGGATGGGTTTCCATTGTCGGGGCGCCTGCTAAGCCGGGGTTCGCTACCCAGCGGGCAGGGGTCTGTGCGCCTTTTAAGACATTATCGATCAAGCCCGCGCGGTCAATTGCGAGGGAGAACGCCTTTCGTACGCGGACGTCATCCATCGGGGGCTTTTGGGTGTTGAAGCCGTAGTAGTATGAGCAGAACACACCTGATTGAACGTATTCGGCAGAGAGAGTGGGGTCTGCTTTCACGCGATCCATATCTTCCGAGGGAACAGCGGCAACATCCAAGTTGCCTGCTTCGTATTCGGCCAGCGCCGGGATGTCATCTAAGAAGCGGAATTCAACTTCATCGAGTGCGGGTGCAGGGCTGTATTCAGTGCCAGCCCAGAAAGGATTCTTGATGATCGTGGCTGAATAGTCATGGATCCAGTCCTTCAGAGTAAAAGGACCGTATGTCTCAATGTTGCCTGGCTCAAACCAGCGGTCGCCAAGTTCTTCGATCGCCCATGATGGCTGGGCATAACCCATCCACATACCCGCAACACTGGCGTTGAACAAACCGGGTTTCAGGAAGGTCAGTTCAAGCGTTTGAGGATCAATAACTTTCACGCCGACTTTTGTTTCATCGCGGGGTGCCGCAACTTCTTCAGCTTCTTCGGCTTCTTCAGCTTCCTCAACAACCTCTTCAGCTTCCTCAACCGCCGGGGCTGCCTCCGGTCCGCAAGCGCTGAGAATCATAGCGAAAGCTAAAACGGCAAACAGTATTACATAAAACTTCTTATTCATTTTCTCCTCCATAGGATTTTTTTATTGTAGTTTGTTTAATCTTATTTTGAATATCTTTTTAAGTCCGCCTCCTTTCTGACATATTAAATCTAACGCCATATTATAACAAATTATGATTTATTCTCTTTCCAATAATGGCATGCAACAAAATGATCTTTTTCAACTTCGCGTAATTGTGGTTCTTCAATTTTACAACGTTCTTTCGCCATAAAACAGCGTGTGTGAAAACGGCATCCCGATGGAGGGTTGATTGGCGAAGGCACATCCCCTTCAAGAATGATCCGCTTTCGTTTTTCTTCAACAAAGGGATCGGGCACCGGAACAGCTGAAAGAAGCGCTATGGTATAAGGATTATAGGGCCTATCAAACAGGACGGTTTTATCCGCCAGCTCCATGATTTTTCCAAGATACATTACGGCCACTCTGCTGCAGATATGCTTTATCATGGAAAGATCATGCGCGATGAATAGATAGGTCAGACCCAGGTCCTCCTGCAGCTCTTCCAGAAGATTGACAATCTGCGCCTGGATGGATACATCCAAAGCGGAAATGGGCTCATCACAAATGATCATGTCGGGCTGCAGGGCAATTGCGCGGGCGATTCCAATCCGCTGCCGCTGACCGCCGGAAAATTCATGCGGATATCGGTTGATGTACGAGGGATTGAGGCCAACCTTTTTCAGCAATTCTTTCGCCCGATCAGTGCGCTCTTTTGGAGTACCAACGCTATGGATCGCCAACGGCTCTTCAATGATCTCTTTAACTGTCATTCGCGGGTTAAGCGACGCGTATGGATCCTGAAAGATCATCTGAATCCTGCGTCGGGCTTTGAACATCTCCTTCCGGTTGGCTGAGACCAGATCCACCTCCTCAAAAACAATCTCGCCGGAGGTAGGTTTTTCAAGCTGGATAATTGTCCTTCCGGTCGTCGTCTTTCCGCATCCTGACTCGCCTACGAGACCCAGAATCTCACCGCGTTTCATTGTGAAACTGATACCATCCACTGCCCGCACCGCATTCACCTGCCTTTGGAAAAGAATCCC
>Ga0307422_1001162_pt1 | contig 13910 bp, 12 predicted proteins | sample SalMarWE160290MG_FD_202153 | JGI IMG/M metagenome (GOLD analysis project Ga0307422, IMG submission 202153) | Salt marsh sediment microbial communities from the Plum Island Ecosystem LTER, Massachusetts, United States - WE1602-90 | ecosystem: Environmental > Aquatic > Marine > Intertidal zone >...
TCGATATCGTCCGCTGTAGCGCTGATATTACCAATCCTGCGGAATTATTAAACAGCGATTCATTTGTCAAAGTGTTAAAGGAATTTTCCGAACGATATGATCGTATAATCATAGATTCTCCGCCAGTTGGACCGCTTGCTGACAGCCAAATACTATCGGCTCTCTGCGATGTAACGCTTTTGGTTCTAAGAGCAGAAATATCCACTCGCAGGCGCAGCCAGCAAGCCCGTGACAGCCTGCTAAGTGTTGGTGGTCACGTGCTCGGTGCAATAGTAAATGATGTCCGACGAAGGCACGGCCATTATGGCTATTACTCCGATTACGGATACTACCATCACCACGGCTACCATAGCGACAGAGGAAAGCAAAAGGTGTCGGAAGGATAATGAGGATTGCTATTAGAAAAGTCTTTGGAACTTTGTTTTTCGGTAGCTCGGCGTAACTAATTGAGAAGCAGTTACTCTGTAAGCACAAGCAAGTGAATTTTCGCAGAATGGCCAGGCCCAGATGAAGGAGTACCGAACAACTCTTGACAACAAGGGGATTGCTTTAAGCAGGTTCGATAAGGTAATCGAATGGCTGCTGATATCACTTTTGGCGTTTATGCCTCTTGCGCTTGGCGCCAGGAGTGCCTGGAGCGAAGAGGTTGTCATCGCCTTATCAGGCGCTATCGTCATCTGCTTTCTGCTCAAAAATGTATTCTACAGCAGCCATAGCATAATCTGGACTTGGGCCTACGTGCCGGTCGGACTATTTCTTCTTATCGCTACACTCCAGCTTGTTCCATTACCTGCTCAGCTTGCAAGCATTGTATCTCCAAATACTATGGCTCTAAGAAAGGAACTCTTAGGCGATTTGCCCAACGCTGATGCACTGCTGAAATCAATGCCCCTTAGCTTTTATCCGAACGCCACAAAACACGACCTGAGACTGGTACTATCGGTTGCAGCGGTTTTTGTGGTTGTTGTCAATGTCTTTCGTCATCCGAACCAGATAAAACGCCTCCTTATGGCTATAGCATTAATCGGCGGTATCATCGCCGCTGTTGCTTTGGCGCAGGACCTCTTTGGAAACGGTAAAATCTACTGGTTCATATCTTCTCCGCATTCCCATACCCTCTCAGGTCCCTTCATCAATCACAACCACTACGGGCAATTCATGAACCTATCAATTGGCGCTGCTCTTGCGTGGCTCTGCGTGGAACTGCACAACCGTTTTACTGCCAAGAAGGTTACACCGTCTGTTGTCTATGAATATTTGGCTTCAGATTCTGCAAAACCATTATGGTTGCTTGTGGCAGTAATGGCACTTGGCACGGCAACAGTTTTTCTTTCCTTGACCAGAGGTGGAATGCTCAGTGCGCTTATCGCCTCAGCCTTTGTCACACTGCTGCTTTCATCCAGAGCCTCTCTCAAGGGCCGTGGTTGGATAATGGCTGTCGTGGCACTTGGTGCATTTGTCTGTGTGCTCTATATAGGCTTCGATGCGGTCTATAACCGGTTAGCAACCCTTCGTGATTTCCAGGGATACGAAAATCGCTGGCAGATTCTTAAGGACCTTACAGCTTCCTACAAGCAGTTTCCTATTTGGGGAACAGGCCTGGGCACACATAGGGTAGTCTATCCTATGTTTAAACATATAGACAGCGCTGCTCTATATACTCACGCTGAAAACGAATACGCACAGGTGATGGAGGAAACCGGTCTGGTCGGCCTGATTACGCTAATAATCTTTGGCGCAATCATCTGGTCAAGCTTTGCAAAAAATATCCGTAGTGCTAAGCTTCCGATTTGCTCGGCGGTATATGGACTGGGCTTTGGCCTTTTGACAATACTTATTCACAGCCTCAGTGACTATGGTCAGCACGTTCTGGCAAATGCATTCTTATCTGTTATATTCTGTGCTCTGCTGTTGTTATTGGCTCAACAAAGGAAGAACCAACACCGCAATATACAAATAGCTCCATCGAGTCGAGGCTTTAGGGGATTATATACCGTCGTTTCTCTCGGAGTATGTGGAATTTGGGTGTGGGCCCTCATCAGCGCAAACAATACACGTATAGCCGAAGCCTGTTGGGCAAAAACTCTTGATATAGAAAAACATATTATGGAAAACGACTGGAAAGGAACAAACGCCGAGTATGCAGATCTTATCTCCAACGCTGAAGCAGCATTAGAACACCAGCCGAATAATGTGAAGTACCAATACTGGTGCAACGTCTACCGTTGGCGTTCAATAAGCCAGGTAAGAGATCCCGACACCGGAGTGGCTATAATCTCTGAGGATTCAATGCCAACTGTTTATGATATCGTTGCCGAGTTTCATAAAGTATGCACACTTTGCCCGACATACGGACCGCCGTATAGCGCTGTCGGACAAATCGAAAAATTCATCCTTAACGACAATGCTGGCATAGAGAAGATTAGAAAAGGCTTTCGTCTCGCGCCCTCCGATCCAATAACCTGTTTTGTCGCAGGCCGCCTCGATGTTTTGGAAGGTAAAACACAAGACTGTATTGCCAAGTTTGAAAAGGCTGTGCAGCTTGATGGCAGTCTGTTTAAGGATGTTATAGAAATATATATTAACCAGCTTAGTAGGCCTCATTTGGCTATCTCTGCTGCCGGGGACAATTATAAACGCCTAACCTATGTGGCTAATGTTCTCGATGATATGCTATATCACGACCTTGCAGACCAGACCCGAGAGAAAATAAGGGCTTTGCTTGAAGCGAGATGTACTGAGCCTGGTACTCCAGGCTGGGTTTTCGCACGTTTGGGCAATATCTATAGCAAACAGGGTAACAATGAGACAGCAGCAGAATGTTATCGTCAGGCTTTAGCCCGTGAGTATGGCCAAGTTTACTGGAGATTAGAATTGGCAAAGCTCCTCGTTAAAACAGACAAAATACCTGAGGCGCTGTACGAGGCAAAGATGTGCCTGCAGTTGCGTCCGCAGTTCAAAGCGGCTAAGAGGTTTGTGGCAGACCTTTCAGTCCACCCTACTGTCTTAGCCGAAGAAACTAAATCGCCCTGATGCTTTCTGGAAACGGATTAAGCCTTCAAGAGAAGGCTGAGTAAATTGGATGCAGGTTGTGAAAAATGCCAGGTTAGTATAATGATGATGACGGAATCTGCCCACAAAACCGGCAATTCAAAACTAACATCTGATAGCCAAGCAATGAAGACTTAGTCACCTGTATATATCGGCGCTTCCATACTGGGGGTCATAAATACACCGATTGTGATTCTTTTCGCCAGACAACTTAATATCGTCAATAATCCTTATGTCAGCAAAGTCAATTCCAAATCTGTTCCAACTTATCAGTCACTTGTTATTCACCTGTAAACCACATTTTGACGCAAAAAGGTAGCTGTAACTACCCCAAGAAACATGACTTATGCTGCGACGCCCGAATTCCCAAGCTGGACGTCGTGGGTTCGAATCCCATCGCCCGCTTTTTTCGTATGTTTATTGTTTGTAAAGATTTGTGACGAATCCGATCCCACCTTTTTCCCTTGACGCCAGATAGCTGCACCACAATATATTGTGGTGTGGTTCAGTAGTGGGTCAGTCAGATTATATCTCATGCTCGTGTCACCGCCTCCACGGCCTTGCGGGCATCTTCAATAAATCTCGGATGAACCCTCAGGTAGTACTGGCGCGTGGTGCGAATATCACTGTGACCTGCTAGCTCCTGAACAATGTGCATAGGTAATACTGCCGCCATATTCGTGCAGTAACTTTTCCGCAGGTCCCGCAAACTACATTGCGGTAGACCTACCTTGACACGAATAGCTTGGAAATCACGCCAGACGTTCTGCTTTTTCATCCTATAACCTCGGGCGGGGTCCTTTGTATTCACAAATACATATACCTGACCTTCCTTAGCCACACTATGTAGGTCGGTTAGCATAGTCAGAACTTCCCTGGATAAGGGGGCAGCACCCGCATGTCTTTATTCTTGGGTGTCCACCCTGCTTTGCCAACCCCAGGCCGTTTGCGAACAACTCTGAGCCTTTCCTTCTCGAAATCGATATCCAACCAGGTTAAATTCAGGATTTCGCCCCGACTCAGCCCGCAACAATACGCTAAGACAATGATTCCTCGCCATTGAAGTGAACGGCACGCCTGAATTAATTGGCGGTACTGCGTTGGATTAACATATTGCCACTCTGCTTGTCCAACTTTCTCCTCTCGAATGCCCAGAAAAGGATTTCTGCAAATCAAGTCGCAGTCCACTGCCTCGCGGAAAATCCGGCTCATATCTTGTGAAGCGTAACTCGTATCTCACTTCACGAAATATACCTTACGATCTTTTAGCAGAAACTGCTAATACATAAAAACTTTTTTAGTACATTATATCTTGTGTTTTTGAACTAATTCAATCAACACTGCCAGAACTCCAAATTTGCGTTTCGCACCTAACTTATTGCAAATAGTCCATAAATGGCTCGTTAGTGTATTATACGATATGCCCAACTTCTCACAAATTTTTTCGTTGTCGATACCTTTACTGACACACTTAATCACGTCCATCTGTCTTGGTGTGAAGTGGAATGCCTTTTGAATAAAATCAAGCTGTTTATTTGTAAAAATCATTCGCTAATAATATTATCAATTTAAGAACCGTTTTATACCAATTGTGATTAATCTTTGCGCCTCATATACTTGAGCCAGCTTGTGAATTCAATAGCTGTTAGCTCAGGAGCGTCATGAACCACATCAGATAACCCAGCAAAATCGCTGTAATTAAATACAATTGGTATTAGAACCGTGTATATAATTGATCTTTGCGATGCTTGAACTTGCTAAACGAAAGATTTTGTTTTGGCTGCCGAGATAGCGTTAACCTCAGCAGCTATCTGCATAAACCTCGGCAGTGTGTAATCAAAAAACCGCTTATATGCCTCACAAAAATAGCTTTCTCTCAGACTTGATCGGAGGTCAAAACCTTCTTTATGATAAATGGCACGATCCTTCAAACAGCCGCCACGGCAGACAGCAAGATGCCTACAAAGAAGGCATTTGTTACAGATGCTCTGCTTGGCTCTGGCAAAGGCCCGCTTCTTACTGCTCGTTGCCAGCTCCTCTATTGGCGTTTCAAAGATGTTACCCAATCGCCACGCCGGCTCCACAAAAAAATCACAACAAAAAGCATCGCCGCTATGCTCAATAACAATATATTGACTACATTGCCTATCGAACGTGCAAATGGTGTGTCTTCCCGTAATGCAATACGAAAGCACCGAATCAAAATCACGAATGCTTATATTTCCTGAGCCGTGGTCGTACCAGCGGTCAAATAACCTGCATAGAAATTCGCCGTACTGCTGCGGCGTAATTGAGAAATCCTCTATTTCGCCTGTGGCCGGATTTGTTTCGACGCAGGGAATAAACTGGAGATACTCAATGCCATTTTCAACGAAGAAGTCAAAGAGCTTCTCCGGATGTTCGACATTCCTGCTGTTTAACAAAATAAGGGCATTGAACTCAACCTTGTGCTCTTTGCACTTTTCGATAGATCTCATCACCTTATCGAAGGTGCCGCAACCGCCGTGATCGAGCCGATAGAAATCGTGAAATTTCTTTGGGCCATCGATACTTATGCCAACAAGAAATTTATTTTCATGTAAAAACCGACACCATTCGTCATCGAGTAAGATTGCATTGGTTTGCAGACAATTGGTTACTTCCTGACCATCGGCTCCGAATTTCTTTTGCAGCTCTACAGCTTTTTTGTAGAAATCCAGGCCCATCAGCGTTGGTTCACCCCCCTGCCAGACAAAGACAGCCGGTGAAAAACGCAACCGCATATAATCTTCAACCAGCCTCCGGAGCACCTCGTCACTCATTCGCTGTCTGCCGTTTAACCCCCGGACCTGTGCCGGGGGCAAGCCCTGCCCACAGGTGGCAGGGCTAATGGCCGCTCTGTTCTTGTAAAAACAGTACCTGCAATCAAGATTGCAATCGGAGCCGGACGGCTTAATTAAAAGTGTAAACGGCTGCATTTGCTTCTATTTTCCTATTTTTTCTATTTTTATTAAGACCCATTAAGTATGCATTTTTTGTGGCAGAAGCCATTATGTCAAGGGCGTTCTCCCTCGTGATGACCCATTTTAACAGGGTTAGGTTTGAAACCTGTCCCTTCGACAAGCTCAGGGCAGGCTCTGAGCGGATTTGTGGTGAGCCTGCCGAATCCAGTCGAAGGATTGGGTTTGTCCTGTCCTGAGCGGATTTGTGGTGAGCCTGCCGAATCCAGTCGAAGGATTGGGTTTGATTTTCGGGAATCCAAAGGGGGAGGGTTTGAAATTGGCTTTGATTGGGTTTGTTTTCACCAAATGTCCAACACGGTTTTTTCTCATAATCCCTTGATATATTTAATCTTACATCCATTTGACTTTTTCCCAAATTGGCTTTGTTTTGCAAAAAACAAGCTCGATCTGTAGAGGATTCTCGACAATTGTAGAAAAAGTTTGTTGGCATGCTAAAACGTAGTCCGCTATGGGATGGCTTACGCCATTTAGGTGTAGATTTTGCACTGATTTTGCTGTCTTTGCCGCAAGGCATCCTGTGGACTGTCCTCCTTAATCTGTCATCTGTCCTCTGATTTCCTGTTATCCTGATTTTCTGATAGCCAGATAACCTGATAATCCTGCGTCTTCAATAATCTCCCCCATTCTTGATGCGTTTGTCTTATGTTTTTCCGTCCCGCCTTCCGTCCTCTGCCTTCCGTCTACTGACTTCTGTATTCTGTCTTCTATTTTCTGGCAGGTATTATACCAAATTCTGCCTATTTTTCAATGAAAATCCAACAAAATAACGCAAAAAATGAGCATAATTGGTGTGATTCATCGCACCCGCTGTCCTCTATCAAAACCTATCATTATCAAGCACAACTCATCGAAAAAGGTACTCCCTATGGGACAAGCCCCTATGGGGCAGGCGTACCCCTTTAAGTGCCTGAAATACGTTGAGCATTTTCTTTTAATTCTTTTGATAAATTCTTCTCTGTCGGTTGTTTCACTCTGAACAATTGTTGTCGTGCAATTGCCCTTTTAGGGATGACATACATAATCCGTGAAAGTGTTTCGAGATTGAATGATTGTTTTTCAAAAGTAAAGTTCTTAACGAGTTCAATATTTTCTTTTGGGATTAGTAAAAAATATTGTTCAAAATACTCACGGTCTTTAAATGCAAAATCAGGGAGAGTCCCTTCTACTTCATCTCCGTTGATTAAGGTAACTTTAATTATTGTTTCTAATGGCTTGGGAACAATCAACTTACAGTTTTTATACCAGTCATTGTTATTGAGGGAATGTTGCACGAAGGAAAGAGTTTGTTCATAATACTCTTGTTTGTCAACCGGGGCTTTGCTTTTAAGATTTTGTAACTGTTGAATTATTGTATCATCAAGTTTTCTTTCTCTTGCTCTTTTAGGCCAATCAAGTGTCATGAGAGAAATACACTTGTTAAATCCCTTAACGGATTTAAAATGCTCCGTGTAATTCTGAACTAATAAATCTGGATGAAGGGAAAGTTGAAAATGAGTTTCAGTAGAAGATGGACAAAATGAAACTCCTATCCAATTTTGCTGACTTTCAACCCTTGCTGCTTCAATTATTGGAGAACCTAAAAAAACGCCCTTGTTTTTATTGAGTATTGCGCTACCATTGCTAATTGCTCCTCTTAATGGAAGTCCCATTAATATACTTTCACAGATTATATCAGCACAACGAGCACAAAATGGAGATATAAATTCTGGTAAAAGGGGAGTCCACACAATTATTGTGTCGCTAAAATAGTGATGGCGAAGTGGCATATTACCTACCATTGTCCAAGCCACTTCAGGTTCGTTGAATGTCTGTAGTGTAGAAAAACTTTCCTTCGAGGTAACTTTGTCAATAAGTTTTTTGTAAATATGATACAGTCTTGTAGTCCCTACATCTGCGTGTAAAGCTTTAAATCCTAAAACATCAAAAAGAGCAAATAAATAGGGTCTTTCTTCTGGTTCTAAAGGGTCTTCCAAATTTCTTGAGGAACTTTCGTCCCCAGAAACTTCTTTTAATTCACCATTGTCCCATTTCAACAATACAAGACAATGACATTCTAATTTATCTTCTTTTTTCTTATTCTTTAGATGATTAGTGACGAGTTTGTCATTATAGTCGGTGGTATTATCAACTTTTGAATAATCATATAGGCCATCAATTATTATTTTGTAATCACCTTTTTTGCATTTTGTTTGCTCCCAAATCTCTTTACATCGCTTGATATATTCTTCTTTGGAAATTCCTCTTTTCTCATAGAGTTTGTCCTCTAAATAGTGTTTTATTATGTCCTCTGTGAAAGGTTTGTCCATCGTCCAACGTCCAACAATTTGGTAATTTCGTGGACTGGTAATTCCCGTAATTCCGTGGTAATTCCGGGGACACCATACTTAATTCCAGCCGATGTCTTCGTCCCAAAGCTCCGCAGTAATTCAGGGGAACCGCTGTCCTCTATCAAAACCTATCATTATCAAGCACAACTCATCGAAAAATATACCGTAGCCCCCTAATTCCCTGACAGATGAGCTATGAGAACTACGAAAGGACCTCAATGAGAGGGAGAAATAAGTAAGGTGTCCCCCGATTCCCCCCATATGTCTTTGGTAATTCGCTCTTCAAACCTACTTTGGTTCTCCGTGCCAAACATCAGATTCTTCTAACATAATTTTATCAAATGGAATGATTACTCCTCTCTTATTGCGATTTACCAATTGTTTATATTCCCGATATATCTTAGAAGCAATAGACATAGAAGGAACTATGAGTGGATTACTGTCATAAAAATATGTTTGCTGATTTTTAATCATGTCTTTCCATTTAAATTTGTCATAACTCGTTTCACTTTGAGTACCGTCAGACTTCAAAATAATCAATTTGCGTTTGGCATCACAGAAGAACAAAATCTTTTCTGTTGAACCAACTGTTAATTCCTTCTTGGTCCTAACATAAGGTGATGGAACACATGTCTTTATCGGTAATCCAGCAAGCACGATTGGCGGATGTAAATACGTCTTTGAGTCATTCAACCACAGTCTGGCTGTTTGTACATAGAATTGTACTTGTTCTTGAGAAGGGAGTTTATAGGCATGCTCCAAGTCATTTCTACTTTCGGTGAGAACCTTGGCGATGGCAGTAGTCGTGATATTGAGACGTCTGAGAACTTTGAGCTTAAGAGAAGTACTAGGTTTATCGGGCCATTTAGGCCAGTCATTCGCATATCGAACACGAACTGAATAAAGTATCTCATCAATCCTTGCATGGAGAGCACGCTTTGCATTCGTAAGAGCGTTAGCAATCCCTCTCTTGCCGCCCCCCTTAATGTCCTGCTGGGCCCAAGTAAGAAATTTGTCGGGTGTGACTCGTGATTTATCTGACTTAGTTTTCATTGTGATGTAGATACTCATATTGTCTCTCGCTTCAGGGATAATAGGGACGGACTCTATTATTGGTACCATTTCGTTCTCATAAAATAGGGTGCGTCCCTAATTAATTCTAAAAGGGTTAATACTTAATGCTATTATTTCTACAGACTCATTTTTCTTAAACAACTCTGAACCTTATCTTTGTATAGTTACTAAACTAAATTACCGTATTAGACCGTACTAAGACAAAGTTTAGTAAAGTTTAGTTCCCGCTCTTCATTATTATCCATATTGTCGCCGCAACTTCAGACACATCCATATTATCCGCTAATCCGTCTGCATTAGCATTGTCAAGACCTTTGGCAAAATCTATAGCCATAGGCTTTAGTTCTCTTTCGATATCTATTTTCATTACATCCACTCCATCTATTTTTAGACACCCCATCACTAAATCAGCAGCAGTAGCCAATTTATTATCATAGGTGGCTCTGCTCCATTCTCTCATCTTAGACTTGTGTAAAGTTCCACCAGAAAACCAATTTGTATGTTCGGTTCGGCTTATCTTTGCTAGTTGCCTCTTAGAATATGATGAAGTTGATTCATTTTTTGTAACGACACGTTCTGCTGTTGCTATTCCTTTTGTCTTTGGCTCAGTTTCACAGCCAAATGAAAATAAACAAATTAAACTTATAACTGACATCTTCTTAATATAATCATTTACCATTACGACTCTCCTTAAAATCGAATTGGGGAAAATTAAAGGGGGTCAGACACTTTTTCTCTGACATTTATGTTACCTTATTCATTTCTTTTACTTTTGTTTATTTACAGCTTCAGCCTGCTTTTTCTTCTTTGCACCTTGGGCCTAATTTTGTTTTTCGGTCGACCCGCTGCTCATGAAGAAGGCCCAAAAATAGTAAACCTCCCTAATTATTCAAAATGCGATTGTTAACCGTCTTTTAGTTTATTGTCAAATTCACGCCCCAGAGATACCCTGTCGATCACGCTTTGAAAAAGAATGGAGCTGAAAAACATACGGTCCCTATATTTTTCTTGAGGATACTTTTCTACTCGTCTGTCAAGGAATGAAATAACCGAACTTAGGTCAAGATATGAATACCGATTTGTTTCCGCCCCATCCTTGGCAATTAGTACCTTGCCAATTTGATACTGATCGTTCAGGTCAATAATCCTCAGCTCATCAAATCGGTCTAAAAATTTCCCTATGAATTGTCGCGGTACAAAGCCGAGTCTCGCAATGCAATATTCAACATTGTTTTTTCCAAATACTTTATCTTTCTCGTATTTACCTGTTTTAACTTCGCAAATTACCCCTATGGTTTTGTTCAGATCGAATCTATCACTAAGCCAGTCGTCCCAATCATCTTCCTGGCCACCGATTTCTTCGAACACATTCGGGGTGCGAATGGCAAGCACGTCACAATCCGAGCTATGCCTTATTCCGCCGGACTTATGAATGACAAAATTCGATATTGGAAAGAAACCATTTAAGCGCAGGTACCAAAGGGCATACTCTTCAGCATAGTTCATGTAATTTGTTCCTTATTTATATCGGCTTAACAATGTTTATATGGTTTCCGTATAAGACTCCAGACCTCTCCGAGTATCAGGTATAACACACCTCTGCCCGAATGTTGTTGGAGTATCATATCTCTACTTCGCTGGCTAAAACATATCACATAATGAAGCTACTTTCAAGAGTGAATTTCTAAAAAGTCAACGCGTAAAATCACGCAAAAGATTAGTTGTGGGTCGATGGCTTCTTTGAGCCATTGGGTGGCCCATTTTTCGGCTTGCGCGCAGGTTTTTACGACACCTTCGAGCTGGGCGATATACATCTGCTCGGCTAATTGTCCCAACGTGGGGCCAGGCACAGCACCTATGACAAAGACCTATGCGTCAAGATATGCAGTTAGACACAGAACTGGAAAAGTGCCAACCTACCAGTTTAGTGAATCCGCTTTTCCTATCAGCTTTTACAAACCACCTCTGGTAGGTGAGGCCGCTCCTGTTATGCGCAACTCAGACTCCAATGGAAGTGTTTCCTCCACGGCTTCCGGCTCCTGTGGTGACAACTCGATGTTGAAATGCTTCTGTAAGGATGCCAATCTTCGGTCAAGCATCCCTATCTTTTTGTTCAACATCTGCACTTGTCGGCTGAGCCTGTCGATTTTGTTATCCACCGCTTCGACCTTCGACTCCAATCTCACGCGAGTTACATTAAGCTCTCCTTTGGTTAATGGCCTGTGAGAGGATAATAATAGGCCTGCGGTTACAAATAGAACTGCTACTCCTTTTAGCATTTGGCTTTACCTCCATTCAAGCGTTTATGTGTTACTACGAGTCATATTATAAGACTAAGCTATCAAAATGCAACAATACTTTCCGATTTGTTTTTCCATTAAAGAAAAATACGCAGATATCCGTAATAGATCGGATGTAGTCGGACACGGAATAATGATGAAAAACCATGTTAAAGCGATGGTCGAAATATATAAAAAAACCCCGCACCAATTGTCCTACGGCGATTCAACCATCCTGCAGTTGGTTGGAAAACTTCGCTATGGCTACAATTAGTGCGGGGTTAAATACTTCTTAAAATTCTGCAATTATCGAAAGGCCTGCATATACCTGCTCTCCAATCTTGACCTTAATTCTTAAATCTTGCAAATCAGGCAGCACAACATCCACTTGCGAGCCGAACTTAATCATCCCTACCCTCTGACCTAAATCCAGTACATCGCCTTCTTTTACATACGATACGATGCGTCTGACCAAACGTGAAGCTATTTGGGTAAAGCCGATCTTGCAAATATTGTTTTCGACAATTTCAATTAATCTCTCATTCTTATATGGAGCATCTTTTCTTTTCAAAGAATAAAATTTCCCCGGGATATGCTCAAAATAAGTAAGCTTTCCGTTTATTGGGGCTCTGGTGACATGGACGTCTAAAAAAGTCATTCCAATACCAATTAAGTAGCCTTGCCCATTTTCAAAAATATCTGTTAGTGGTGCGGATAGTTTTACATTCTCACGCCCTTTTGAGGAAATCGGAATTTCGCTTTTTTCTATATGTTTAATATATTTGATCAAACCATCCGCAGGAGCCAGGATCAAATTTTGACCCTCAGGCGGGACTCTATCCGGATCACGGAAAAAACGAGCCAGTAACGCTGTTAACGAGGTAGTGACAATTAATACAAAGGAGCTTATCAATCTCAAAGGCAATCCCATATAGAAGTATTTCTCTGCGATGCTTATAACCAGTCCAACAAACAGACCAATTATAATGGCGCTGATTGAAACGACCTTAAGATTCAATTCCCACTTGTAGGCTAAGGGAATTAAAATCAACTGAGCCAAGACAAGGCTAATAATAACAATTTCCATATTTCACTCAAAAACCACGCTTATACAAAAAATAAGGTCCTAAAAGAATCTCCACAATAAAAGGAAAAGGATCTTTGCTTGAATAAACCGCAAACTGCTTTCTACCGCTGATCGACCTAAAGTAATCAGAAGGTTTTAAGCGCTTCTTCAGAATCTCAGAGATCACAACAGGGACATCGGTCAACATTCGTATCCATTTAACGTTTTCTTCAAAACCATTTATATAGAAAGATTGATGATTCATATCCATAAATAAAAGCTCCGAGAAATTCACCCCGGCTTTAGAACCTAACGTGTGCCAACCCCAGGTTCGTGCATTTATTTCCAAGAGCTTATATGTTTTATTTTTATCATCATACATGAATTCTACTTCAGACAAGCCATAATAGTCTATCTCCTTTAAGATTCGTACTGCCAGCTCCTCCAGCTCAGGAATCTTGCAAGTGACCGCAAAGGTGGTCGCTCGGCCAAAATCCATGGGATGCTGCCTTTGTCTTTTCGCAATTATTTTAGCTTTGACTTTGCCATCGCCAAAGAGCGAACAAAATGAATACAAATTATCCGCTCCTCCAGTGATTAATTCCTGCACAATAACTTCAGATTTATCAATGATAGAAGTCATATATTTATAAAAATGAATTAGCTCATTTTTATTATTAGCCTGCACGGCCTTTAGCTTTGTAGTCGGGAAAAATTTGTCCTTGATGGAAGGTTTAAGAACAAGCGGGAAATCCAAATTTGCGCTTGTTAGCTGCTCCTCATTCTCAAAAAAAAACGTTTTGGGAACTGGTACATTCAATTTTTCAGCTAATTGGTAGGTGAGCTTTTTATCGTAAGCATATTGAGTAATCTCCCACTCTGGAGTCGGTATCAAATAATATCGACTTAAACGTTCTTTGTTTCTCGAAAGGACATATAATGCTTCGTCTGTCGTTGGATAAACAACCCAATTTTTTAACTTTTGATTTATGGCTAACTGCTCCAAAAAAGCTGTGAAAGCCGCTCCATCGGCTAGGGGGGGAGATTTATAATATCCCTGCACAAATCTTGAATATTTGCTGATACAAAGTACCGTATCAACTACGATAAC
>Ga0307422_1001165_pt1 | contig 13893 bp, 12 predicted proteins | sample SalMarWE160290MG_FD_202153 | JGI IMG/M metagenome (GOLD analysis project Ga0307422, IMG submission 202153) | Salt marsh sediment microbial communities from the Plum Island Ecosystem LTER, Massachusetts, United States - WE1602-90 | ecosystem: Environmental > Aquatic > Marine > Intertidal zone >...
GCCGACGGAGGTGCAGGAAAAGGGGATGCGATGGGCGTAGTTGGTCGTCCCATCCAGTGGATCGATCACCCAAGTGAGGCCCGCGCCGATGGCCGCGCCTCCGGCTTCCTCCGAAAGGATCGCGTGGTCGGGGAATCGCTCACCGATCAGGTCGATGATAATGGATTCGGCTGCGATGTCGACATCGGTGACGATGTCGCGATATCCTTTGACGGTGACGTTGCGCTGGGCCGAGAAGCGCTCGGCGATCACTTTCCCGGCCCGATGGGTCGCTTCGATGGCAGTTTGTAGCATGCGTCTTCCTTTCTTGTGTTGGCTCTAGTTCACCCGATTATACGATATGCGCGACGAAGCGCAAATTGAACATGTCAATTGTCAAATTGACACGCGCTCGATCCTATGCTAAAATGTCAGGCGTCGAGGACTGTGATGACAAATTGCGCGACCCCCGCCCCTAGCAGCTTTTTGCCGTTCCCTTCACGGGGAGACGGTTAGCGCTGCGCGGGTGTCACTGGACACACGTCTATTTTGCCAGCCTTCCGATCTCCGGGAGGCTGGTTTTTTTGTGCAGGCGCTCGTGGCGGGGAGACTCAGTAGATCCAAATTCTTGGTGTGCACATGTGCGTGTTGATGAAAATCACCTGCGAAACCGTCATTCTGAGCGTAGCGAAGAATCTCCGCCCTGCATTGGGAGACTCCTCGCTCCGCTCGGAGTGACGAAAATTGGATCTACTGAGACTTACGGAGGATGACGTGATGAGAGAAATGCGTATCGCCATTCTCGGCGCGGGGAATCTCGGTACTTGTATCGCTAGTGGGCTGGTCGAATCCGGCCGCTTTTCACCTGAGAACATCTCGTTGACCAGGCGGAACACGCATCTGCTCGACCCGATGAAAGCGCGCGGATTCGTCGTGCAGAAGGACAATGCCGAGGCGGTCAGGAACTCGACCGTTATCATCGTCGCCGTCGAGCCACATCAGATCGACGGCCTGCTGGAGGAAATCGGGCCGCACCTGACCCCCGGCAGGCACGTCGTTATCTCGACCGTCACCGGTGCCAGCATTGCCCAGATCGCCGAGCAGATTGGGAGGGGCGTGGCAGTCGTGCGCGCCATGCCCAATACGGCCATCGGCGTGCGCGAGTCCATGACGTGCCTGGCGTCGGATGGCGCAGACGCTGCCGCTCTGGACGTCGCCAAGTCGATCTTTGAGGCTGTCGGCAGGACGCTGGTCATCGCGGCGCAGACGGCGAAAGGGGCGGCCTCGTTGCTGACGATGGGCAGCCACCCCGAACACGAGATCGACAGGGTCACGACGCCCAGCGGGTGCACCATCGCCGGGCTGAACCAGATGGAGCACGCGGGTTTCAGCTCGGCGATGATCAAGGGCATCACCGTCTCTGCGGAGAAGGCAGCCAAGCTTTATGCAAACAGCGGCGATTGAACAGGTATTTCGTTTGAGCACACTGCACACGAGGAGGTAAAGCGATGAGAATGAGTCAGCTTTTCGGCCAGACCCTGCGTCAGCCACCGTCCGATGCTCAGATTGCCAGCCATCAACTACTGGTCCGGGCGGGATACATCCGCCAACTGGGGGCCGGCATCTTTAGCTATCTGCACCTGGCGCGGCGTTCCATGACCAAGATCGAGAATATCCTGCGCCAGGAGATGGACCGAATCGGCGGGCAGGAGATCACCATGCCCATCGTCCAGCCGGCCGACGTGTGGAAGGGAACGGGCCGCTGGTACGAGATCGGCTCGGAGATGGGGCGTTTTCACGATCGGAACGACCGGGACATGGTGCTGGCGATGACACACGAGGAGGTCATCACCGACCTGGTGCGCACGGAGGTGCGGTCCTACAGGCACCTGCCACGCCTGCTCTACCACATCCAGACCAAGTGGCGCGACGAGCCTCGCCCGCGCGCTGGCCTGATCCGAGTGCGTGAGTTCACCATGAAGGATAGCTACAGCCTGGATGCTGATTGGGCGGGCCTGGACACCCAGTACCGCGCGCACTACCAGGCCTACTTTGACATCGCCCATCGCTGCGGCCTGCCTGTGGTCGCGGTCAGATCGGACGTGGGGATGATGGGCGGCAAGATGGCCCACGAGTTCATGTATCTCACCTCCATCGGAGAGGACACCCTCCTCATCTGTGACGCGTGCGGCTACGCGGCCAACCGCCAGATCGCTGATTTCCAAAAGCCTACCCCCGTCGAGGAACCACCCAGCCCGGTCGAAAAGGTCGCCACACCCGATATCACCACCATCGAGGACCTGACCGCTTTCCTGGACGTGCCTGCGTCGAGGACGGCCAAGGCGGTTTTCACGATGGCGACGGTCACGGAGGATCAGGAGGACGTGGAAAAGCTCGTGTTCGCCATCGTGCGCGGGGACATGGACGTCAACGAGACCAAGCTGGCCAACGCGGTGAAAGCCAAGGCGCTGCGCCCGGCGATAGAGGAGGAGATTCGCGCCGTGGGCGCCGTCCCTGGATACGCCTCGCCCATCGGCGTCGCGGGCGCCATCGTCGTCGTGGACGATCTCGTTCCTGCGTCGCCCAATTTGGTGGCCGGGGCCAACAACGCGGGCTACCACCTGCTCAACGTCAACTACGGCCGCGATTACCAGGCCGACGTCGTGGCCGACATCGCCGTGGCCGAGGCAGGGCATCTGTGCCCCCAGTGCGGCGTTGCACTGCGCACCTCGCGGGGGGTGGAGGTAGGCAACATTTTCAAGCTGGGTACCCGCTATTCCGATGCCCTGGGCTGCACCTTTGCTGACCAAAACGGGCAGGAGCAGCCGGTGATCATGGGATCCTATGGCATCGGGGTGGGGCGGCTGCTGGCGTGTGTGGCCGAGGAGCACCACGACGAATACGGCCTCATCTGGCCGATCACCGTGGCGCCCTATCACGTCTACATCGCCGTCCTGCACGGCAACGAGGAGGTCGCCGAACGTCTGTATGCCGATCTGCAGGCGGCGGGCGTCGAGGTGTTGTACGACGACCGCAACGAGCGGCCGGGCGTCAAGTTCAACGACGCGGACCTGATCGGCATCCCCATCCGGCTGACGGTGAGCGGGCGCGCGCTGAAGGCGGGGGGCTTTGAGCTAAAGCTCAGGCGCAGTCCCGACCGCGTCGTCATTCCGGCGAGCGAGGTGGTTGCGCGTGTGAAGGGGCGGATCGCGGCGCTGCGGGCAGAGATCGACGCGCAGGTGGCGCCAGTGACTTACCAGTAGTGGCGGGCCTCGTGCCGCCGCTTGACAGGCTGCCTGACCTGCCGCATAATTCGACTGTCCGCAATTCCCGTTATGGGAAAAAACGCCTGGCTGTAGCCGCGATTTCGCAATCGCGCAGGGTGTTTTTTGTGGCAAGATGCGCGCGATTTGGAAATCGCGGCTACAAAACGGGAATTGCTGTTCGACTGTCCGCGCTCTCGCTCATAGCGGGGAATCACCGTTCCCAGGAGGCATCCCATGCTCCCCACAAAGGTTGTCGTCATCGGCGCAGGCAGCGCCATCTTTGGGCTCAACACCGTGTCCGCTCTGCTGGGCAGCGAGCGGCTGCGCGGCAGCCACTTGGCGCTGGTGGACCTGAACGCCGAGACCCTGGAGCTGATGGCCCGGCTGGCCCAGCGGATGAACCGAGAGTGGGACGCGGAGATGACGATCACCACCCACACCCGCCACGTCGAGGCCCTTGCTGGGGCCGAGTTCGTCGTCTCTGCCATCGAGGTGCCGCCCCGCGAAAAGCTGTGGTGGCAGGATTACGAGATCACGCTCAAGTACGGCGTGCGCCAACCGTATGCCGAGAACGGCGGTCCCGGGGGCTTTATCCACGCCGCGCGCAACATTCTGCCGGTGCTCCAGATCGCGCGCGATATGGAGGTCGCTTGCCCCGACGCCTGGTTCATCAACTTTACCAATCCCATGATACGCATCTGCGACGCCATTCATCGCCACAGTGCCATCAAGGTCGTCGGGCTGTGCCACCAGATCCTCATCGGCTACGGCATGGTGGGGTACGTGCTGGCCGACGTGCTCGATATCGAGGTGCCCGAGGGCGAGATTAGCAGCCACGCCCATCCGCGGTTTTGGCCACGTCTGACGCGGCTGTCACACCAGGCGCTGGAGAAGGTGGATATCAAGGCCGCAGGGTTGAACCACTTTACCTGGATGCTCGACCTGCGCAGCAAGGAGACCGGCGAGGATCTGTACCCACTCTTTGCCGAGCGTTGGGCGGCCTTTGATCCCAGCTTTGAGTCACTGACCCGCCGCGTCTACGATGCCTTTGGCTGGTTCCCCATCCCCGGCGACGAGCACCTGTGCGAATACCTGCCCTGGGTCAGCGATCCGCTCACCCGTCCCTGGGAGAAATACGAACTCAGCCTCTACGATTGGGAGTTGATGGACCAACTGCGCGAGGTCGGGCACGACGACGTGGCCAAGATGGCCGACGGTAGACGGAGCATCGACCACCTGCGCCAAGCCAGCAGTGAGGGCGCGCTGGAGATGATCGAGAATATCGCCGGGGCGGGCAACCACACCCATCTGGCGGTCAATTTGCCGAATGGTGGGCAAATTGGCAATTTGCCCTACGGGGCCATCGTTGAGACGCCCGGTCTGGTCAGTGGGGCCGGTGTTCAGGGCGTCAGCGTGGGCAGCTTGCCCGCAGGCATCGCCGAACTGTGCCGGCGCGAGATCGCCGTCGTGCAACTTGGCGTGGATGCCGCCGTCCACGGCGACCGCGAGCTGGCGTTGCAATGCCTGCTGTTGAGCCCCTGCATCACCGACCTGGACGTGGCCGCACAAATTCTCGACGATTACCTGGAGACCTACCGCGAGTACCTGCCCCAGTTTTGGTAAATACCAATCTATTTCCCTAGCCCGGCAAGGTTGCTTCGCTATCAAGTCGGAACCAAAAAGTCAAAACTACGGAGGGGCAGAGAACGCAGAGAAAAGATAAATCTTGAATCTCAGTGCTCTCCGTGTCTCTGGTAAAATTCTTACCGCATAAGAATTACATTCGCTGGGTTCTAGGAGGTCACACGTGACGACGTTAGGAAAGGCAGTCCACATAGAGCGTATGAAGAACTCCAAATCGGGGCGCATTCTCACCGTAGCGATCGATCACGCGCCGAGCTATGGCGTCCTAGAGGGGCTGGAGCACATCCAGCGGGTGGTCGACGGGGTAGCGAGCGCCCGCCCCGACGCGATGCTGATGATGAAGGGCGTCGCCACGCGCTGCTTTGCTCCACACGCAGGAAAGGTCGCGCTGATCATGAAATGCTCCTCCATCTCTCCCTATCACCCCGAACGCGACGTGTGGGTCAGCTCGGTGGAGGACGCCCTGCGGCTGGGGGCTGACGCCATCGCCATGGCGCTGACGGTGGGCAGCGCAGAGCAGCCACAGCTCGTGGCCAACGTCGGGGCGCTGGTGCGGGAAGCGGAGCGGGTGGGGCTGCCCGTCGTCGTGCACGCCTATCCCTGCGGCGAGTGCGTCCCGCCTGAGGAGCGGTACTCGATGGAAAGAGTGGCCTACGCCTCGCGGTTGGTGATGGAGCTGGGTGTCGACATCATCAAGACGTTCTACACTGGCTCGGTGGAGAGCTTTGCCCGCGTCGTAGAGATCGCGGCCCCGGCGCTGGTGGTGGCCGCAGGAGGGCCGCGGCTAGAGACCGACGCCGACGTCCTGCAGATGGCCTACGACGTGGTACAGGCGGGCGCGGCGGGCATCACGTTTGGACGCAACATCTGGCAGAGTGGGGATACGGGCGGCGTGATACAGGCGCTCAAGTACGTCATGCACGAGGGGGATTCTGTGGAAGAAGCGCTGGAAAAGCTGGGCGGAAATCTCTAGGCCTTGGCTGACCCTTCCACCAGCGCCACGATGCGCCCGTAGCCGTTTTCGATCAGTTCCTCCAATTCCTTGGCGGTGGACGCGTACTCCATGCGCGAACTGCCGTATGGATCGTAGATGTCATACGCTCTGCCGGTCATCTCGCTGAGCAGATGGATCTTGTTGGCATGGTCAGGAAAGGCCGTCTTTACGGCCTCGGCGTGATTCTGCGTCATCACCAGCACCAGGTCGACCTCGACCACCATCTGGCGGGTGATGGGGCGGGCGCGGTGATAGCTCAGGTCGATCCCGCGTTCGGCCATCTCTGCGATGGCGTGATCGCTCGCCGGGCGACCCTCGACTCCCCAGGTACCCGCCGACTCCACCTGCCAGTCCCGGCGCGCTTCGTCTTGGCTCAGCTTATCTTGCAGCAAAGCCATCGCCATGGGAGACCGGCATAGGTTTCCTGTGCAAACGATGAGTATCTTGGGCATGTTGTTCCCTTTCAGCCGGTCTCGGCAGACTCGAGGGGTGCCAGCGATTCGACCAGCGCCATCAAACCTCCGGCCACGATTGAATGGCCCCCCAGGACCACGGGTATCTGCGCCTCCGCCGCTGTCCGCGTAAAACGACGCAGGAAGGGCTCCTCAATCTCCTCCCAACGGTGCAGGTCGGAGTTGAAGCGGTCGCGCTTCGCGGGCCACAGCCCGCGCGCTGCCAGGATCACGCGGCTGTCGAGTAAAACGCCGTTGGCCAAGCCTGCCAACTCATCGAAAAAGCCCGCGATGCCCACCTGCTCCAGATGATCTGCCAGTAACGAGCGCACTTTTCCACCTGCTTGCCGACCGCTGGCCCGCATACCGCGCTCCTCGGCAAAGACCCGTACCCAGCAGCGGGTTGCCCCCTCCAGCGCGGCCCAGGCCGCCTCCGATACGCGGCCGGCGATCGTCAGACTGCCGCCCTCGCGCGCCATCTCTGCCAGCACGCCGTCCAACTGCGGTGCTTCCCAGCCCAATCTGTCGAGGTAGCGGCGCAGATTTGGCCCGATGCCGGGGTGGCGTCCGGCGATCAGCAGGTCGACCGGCGTGTCCAGGTCAAAGCGCGCGGCGGCCGAGGGAGGCATGCTCTCCACGGGCCAACCTACCTTATTAGCCAGCGCCCAGGCGATCCCGTTGTCGTTCGCCTGCCCAGCGATCAGCGGCAACGCCTCGGCCGCGGGGACGAACGCCGCCCAATCGCTGGAGTGTACGTTGTTGGTTATGGCTAGTCGCTGTGCCTCTCCCAATCGGGTGAGCACGTCGAACCAGCGTCCGGCGTCCATCAGCGGAGCTGAAGCGCCGCCGCTGTAGAGCGCGCGCGGCGCGTCGTGCTGCTCGATCAGTTTTGCCAGCCGCTGCCCAAAGTGAAACGCTTCCCCCGGCGAATCGACGTCTATTTCAACCGGGAGATCTCCCAGGACATCACGCCACGCCGAATCGTCATCGGTGGCGACCACGGCTCGGTCGATCAAGCCGGTATCCAGCAGCGTGTTCAGCAGATCGCGCGCGGCAGCTCGGTGAGCCCCGGCCAGTGCTTCTTCTACCTTGCTCTTGCCCCATCCCCCGATTAGGAGGAGCAGTGTCGTTTTTCGTGTCAACCGACCCCCATTGTATGCGGAAGAGGCTCGGCGTCAACCGAGCCTCTCTGGGTAAAGGTCTCGAGCCCAGCCTGGCATCGCCTCAGGCTAGTTCCGGCTGCAGCAAACCGTAGTTGCCATCGTCCCGCTTGTACACGACGTTTATGGCATCATCGTTTGCGTTCAGAAAGACGTAGAACCGGTGGCCCAGCAGTTCCATCTGCTCGATGGCCTCCTCTGGCAACATCGGGCGTATCTCGAAGCGCTTGACGCGCACGATCTCGCCTATGGGTTCTTCGGCGGGCTCCTGAATGGGGAGTTCTTCGGCAGCCGCGTGCCAGCGGTCCTGGCGTTTTCCCTTGTAGCGGGCGATCTGGCGGTACATCTTGTCCAGCACCGCGTCGATCGAAGCGAACATGTCATTGGTGCGTTCCTCGGCCCGCAAGATCGTGCCTCGTACACGCACGGTCAACTGAGCGATCTGCCGGTGGTTGGCGCTGCGGGTCTCTTCTACCTTCAACTCCATGCGCGCCTCGTCAACCGAAGGTAGATAGCGATCGAGCTTGCTGACTTTTCTTTCCACGTATTCCCGCAGCCTGGGGGTCATTTCCATGTTGCGGGTAAACACTGATACTTCTGCCATCGCTTGCCTCCTCAATTGATTTGGATGTAGCTAAAATCGGCCAAGTCGTCACCCTGAGCGTAGCGAAGGGTCTCTGCTTTTACTGTAGGTGAGGTTCTTCGCTTGATTTTTTTGCTCAATGTGCCCGGGCCAACGTCAGTGCTTGCACGCTGCGTACTCCGCTTTCGTGCAGGGCGATTGCGCAGGCCTCCAACGTGGCGCCCGTCGTGCAGACGTCATCGATCAGTAGCACGCGCTTTCTGGCCAGTTCATCGTTGCAGCAGCAAAATGCGTCGTGCACGTTTTTCCTGCGCTCCCTGGCGCTGAGTTTGACTTGTGGAGCCGTCGCGCGTTTCCGCACGAGCGTCTTCTCGTCCAGGGTTAGCCCTGCCTGTTGGGCCAACTCGCGCGCCAGCAGCGCCGCTTGGTTGTACCCCCGCTCGTGCAGGCGGGTGGCGTGCAGGGGAACGGGTACCACGACATCGGCGGGCATTGGATGCTGCTGCCAGTGCGTCGCCATTAGATTTCCCAGTGGTTTGACCAGCGCGGTGTGTCCCTTGTACTTGAGATGGTGTATCGCCTCCCGAAGTGCGCCTTCGAAGTATACCGCCGCGCGTATGCGCTCGATTTGCAGGGGAGAGGTGCGACAGCGGGCGCAAAGGTCGTCCGCTGCAACTTTGTCTCCACAGCGGGCGCAGAAGGGAGGCTCAACGCGGGGAATCTGACTCAGACATTCGGGGCACAACCACGCGCCGATCCGGTGGCAGCCGACGCAACGCGGGGGAAACAAAAGGTCGAGTAGTTGACCGCGAAAATCACGCCATTGAAGACCGATTGTCTCAATGAGGGCCGATACAGACAAGGGAATCTGTCCCTTTTCCTAAAGAAATTTCAGTATAGCAGCGTTGGGCTTTTTTCGGCGGCTCGTTTCTAAAAGCCAAACAAGCCTTGCATGTTTTTAAAGGTGATGATCGCTGGACCGAGCAGGATGACGAGGAGAGCGGGAAAGATGAGAAAGACGACGGGAGGCAATATCCTGAGCGTGGCGGCGCGCGCCTGCTCCTCGGCCCGTTGCCGCCTCCGCACGCGCATCTGATCTGATTGGATGCGCAGGACCCTGGCGATGCTGACACCCAGTTGATCCGCTTGGATGATGGCTGCTATAAAGGTCGACACGTCCTGAACTTCCATACGGTTCGCCATGTCGCGGAGTGCCTCGCGGCGCAGCTTGCCCAGTTGGATCTCTTGGATGACGCGCATAAAGGCCGCACTCAGTTCGTCTTCCCACTTTTCGGCCACTTTGGCCATGGCGGCGTCAAAGCCCAGGCCTGCCTCCACGCAGATGGTCAGCAGGTCCAACGCGTCGGGTAGCGACTTGACGATTGACCTCTGGCGCCTGCTGATCTTGGTTCGCAGCCACAGCATCGGCATAAGGAAACCGGCTGCGAGTGCCACGCCGGCCACTAGAAGCTTCCGTGTGCCGGCCAACGGACTGACGAAGAATACAAAGCCCGCTATTGCCGCGAACATGGCAAAGACCACTCCGCGAATCCCCAGGTATTCCGTAGGTCCCCAACCGTAGGGGTTGCCCGCCAGGTCAAGTTGGTGCTGAACGTTTTCCATACTTTGGCGCGGGGTGAGGCGCGACACGAATTGGGCGATTGTTCTCAGGACGGGCAGCAAGATGCGCTCGCTGAAGGGTTGCGACATCTCGATCTCTTCCAACGAGGGCGGCCGCTCCAGCGTTCCGAATTGCTCCAGCCGCTCCTCCAGCACGTCAGGCTGGCGTGACTGCCGGATGCCCAAAAAGATCAGGACTGCAGCAATTACCAAAATCGCGATTATGACGATTGCCATCGTTCGCTTCTCCTGAAAACTATACCTCGATGTCTACGATCTTTCTGATAACCAGGTAGCCTACCACGATGCCTGCGACAGCGGCACCGATCATTATCCACCCACAGGGATCGTCGAATAGCTGTGATATGAAATCGGGCGAGATGAGGTAAATGACCACCGACAGGATGACCGGGAGAGCGGAGAGCAAGTTGCCTGCGCCACGGCCGTAGGATGTCAGCGCTTTGATTTCGCCTTTGATTCGGACGCGCTCACGGATGGTGTAGCTTATCGCGTCCAGCACCTCGGCCAGATTGCCGCCTACCTCACGCTGCACCTTGATCGCAGTGATCATCATGTCCAGGTCGTCGCTGGTGATGCGGCGCAGCATGTTATCGAGCGATTGTTCCAGATTGAGACCGAGTTGTACCTCTCTGACCACGCGGCCAAACTCCTCGGAAATCGGTGGCCCCATCTCCTCGGACACTGCCTCCATGGCCTGCATGACACTGTAACCTGCCCGGATGCCGTTTACCATCAGGTTAATGGTATCGCTCAGTTGATTGTCGAATGCCCGCAGGCGCTGGCCACGCATTAGCTTGACGTATATCCACGGTCCAAAGAATCCAGCTAGGCAAGCGATGGCTGTGATGACAAAGTCTCGCCGAAGGATATATGCCGCCGCGCCAAGGCCTATGACCAGGATAACGGTGAGAGCCAAGAACTCGCCGACGGTGAACTTGAGATTCGCTCGCGCTAACTGTGTCGCCAGGCTGGCTCCCACGCCTCGACGGGCGAGCGCGCGATTTAGCGAGTCTGCCAGAATAGATCCTGATATAGCAGTGGATTGAGCTGACTTTTCCGCTGCGGTGATGCCCAGCCGCTCTTCGATGAGCGCGCTGCCAGACCGGCGGGAGATGATTACTCCTGCCAAAATGGCAACGATCCCAACGACAAACAAAAACCCAACGACGATTTCGGCCATCGGTTCCCTCTCTCAGATTCGTGGACTAGTACCGTCCTCTCTGACCCGTCATGCCAAAAATACTAGGAGGCAGGTGGATGCCGGACTGTTCGATTTTATTCATGGACTTGGGGCGCAGTCCCGTCGGTCGTAGTGCTCCAATGACTCGACCGTTTTCGAATCCGGCTGTCTCGAATTTAAAGATATCGGACATCGTGATGACGTCTCCCTCCATCCCTTGGACCTCGGAGACGGAAACGACCTTGCGGGCCCCATCTCGCATGCGTTCCAACTGGATGATGACATTCAGTGCCCCCGCGATCTGCTCGCGGATGGCCCGGTGGGGTAGCTCCATCCCGGCCATCAGCACCATGTTCTCCAGGCGGGCCAGTGCGTCACGGGTAGTGTTGGCGTGAACTGTCGTCATGCTGCCCTCGTGGCCGGTGTTCATCGCCTGCAACATGTCAAAGGCCTCCTGTCCACGGCACTCGCCCACGACGATGCGATCGGGACGCATCCGCAGGGTGTTGATCACCAGGTCTTGGATGGTAATCTCGCCACGGCCCTCAATGTTGGGCGGGCGCGATTCCAGCGTCACGACGTGTTCCTGGCGCAATTGCAACTCGGCAGCGTTCTCGACCGTGATGATGCGCTCGTCGTTGGGAATAAAGCCAGATAGGACGTTCAAGAAGGTCGTCTTGCCGGTACCGGTACCTCCCGAGATCAGTATGTTCAACTTGGCGACGACGCAAGCTTTCAGCAGTTCCATCACTTCTGGCGTCACGGTGCCAAACTCGATCAGCTTTTCGACGGTGAGCGGGATCTTGAAGAACTTGCGGATTGTCAGCACCGGTCCAACCAGGGAGATGGGGGGAATGATGGCGTTCACGCGCGAGCCGTCGGGTAGGCGTGCGTCTACGTAAGGAGAGCTCTCGTCGATACGCCTTCCCAGGGGCGCGACGATCTTTTCGATGATGCGCATCAGGTGTTCGTCCGACTCAAAGATGGCGTTGGTGCGCAAGATTTTCCCGTCGCGCTCGACATAGATGTTCTTGGAGCCGTTCACCATGATCTCGGTGATCGTCGGGTCGGCAATCAGCGGTTCCAACGGCCCCAGGCCCAGTATCTCTGAGACAATCTGCTCGAACAAACGCTGTCGTTCTGCCCGACTGAGGACGCGCGCTTCTTCGGCCAGGATGTTGTCGTACAGTTCCTCGATCGTCTTGCGTACATTGTCCGTTTGAGTGACATCCATCGTCGGATCTAATTCTGCGATCAGCTTGTTCTGAATGCGCGTCTTGAGATCCATGTAAGCGTCACGGCTGGGCGCCGCCCGACGCCGCACCTGCATCTCGCTCTTCTGTGCTTGCTGCTGTGTACTCGATTGCTTTTCTTGTTCGATTCGCCTTAACAGAGACATCCCAATACCTCCCGGTGAAGCCGGCCCCGCTGGGTCTGGGGACGGCAGGAGACCTCACGTGTCGTTAACGGAAAAGGCGTCCCAGTCGAAGTCCTGCCTCGTCAGCTTCTTCCTCTAGTTCATCCTCTGCTTCTTTGAATCGCTCGATCACGTTGTCGGCCAATTCCTTAATCCCCTGGGCGATAGGCCGGTTCGGGTCTTGCATGATGAACGGCACGCCGCGGTTCGCAGCTACCGTCACAGCCTGATCGTCCAGCGGGATTTGTGCCGCTACCGGGATCAGCGCCTGCGCGATCTGCTCCGCGCGGATACTCGCCCGTCGGTCGACGCGGTTTACCACCAGTGCGATGTTGTTCGTCGGATAACCGAGTTTGCCTGCCACCTCGAGGAACAGGCGGGCGCTTTTGATCGACGGGATGGTCGGCGTCACGACCAGGACGGTCAAAGCGGCTGCGTCGAGGATGGCCAGCGTCAGGTCATCCACACGGCTCCACATGTCCACGATGATCAAGTCGAATTCTCGGCGCATCAAGTCCAAGACCGGCTTGAAGGCCGAAATGCCCCCAATGCCTCCATCTGATGAGGGAATCATCAGCATTTCGGCCGCCTCTGGGTGCGGGGGGGCCAACAGGACTTTGATTCCTGTGCCATGGGGAGATAGAGCGCTGCTCAACATGTCGTCATCCATGGTGTCGAGCTGTGTCACCAGGTCGGCGATGCTGCGGCTGGCCGTCAGGTTGAGCATCACGCCGACGTCCCCGAACTGGAAGTTGGCATCCATCAGCCCGATCTTTTTTTCGGTGCCGATCTGTTGCTGTAGCGCGATCGCCAGGTTGACGGCGACGGTCGTACACCCGACGCCCCCCTTGGGGCTATATACGGCGATGATGTTCCCCGGGTGTTCCAGTTTCTCTCTGGCGGTTGGCGCCGCCGCTCGCGAGCCTTGCTGGGTGGGTGCTACAACTGCGGCACGCTTCTTTCCCGTTTCATAGACCTGTCGGATGGTGCCCATCAGTTCGTCGCCACTGGGCGGCTTGGTGAGAAAATCCCGTGCGCCGGCCAGCATGGCCCGGCGTAGGTAGTCGCTCTCTCCTTGAACGGAAAGGACCACCACCTGCGTCATGGGCACCTCTTGCAGGACTGCCTCGGTGGCGGCAATGCCATCCATGCCCGGCATGTTGATGTCCATCAGGATGATGTGAGGCTGGAGCTGCTGGGCCATCTCGATGCCTTCTTCGCCCGACGCTGCAGCCCCAACGACCTCTATGTCGGGAGCGAAGGAGAGCAGCTTGCGCAAGTTCTCACGCGTCTCAGCGACGTCATCAACGATTAGGATTCGTATCTGTTCTTTTGTTGACACTTCAATTCAAACCTGGGTCGGATGTTGACCGTTCTTATTCTTGCGGTAGCGGTTCCGTTGTTATCGTCTCTTGCACTTTGCCCAGCCGACTGTACTCGACTACTCCCGTGGGACCCTCTTGGCTGGTTATTTCACCTGCTGCGCCGTTACGCAGGTTTCTGACCGGCGGAGTGACGCCATACGGCAGCTTGGGCGGCGTTTCGATGTTGTATCTGGTAAAGATGTACTCGAGCGT
>Ga0307422_1001166_pt1 | contig 13893 bp, 15 predicted proteins | sample SalMarWE160290MG_FD_202153 | JGI IMG/M metagenome (GOLD analysis project Ga0307422, IMG submission 202153) | Salt marsh sediment microbial communities from the Plum Island Ecosystem LTER, Massachusetts, United States - WE1602-90 | ecosystem: Environmental > Aquatic > Marine > Intertidal zone >...
CCTTTTTCAGGAACTCAAGGTCGAAGGTGTGCGGCCTGAAGTGATAGATACCCGGCTCAAGGCCCTCCACCGCCCGCGCTAAAAGGTAGGTCTCCACGGGATAGAGCCCACCGGCAGAGGGCGCTGTCCTGAAGAGGAACTCGCCCGATCTGGCCGTTACCCCCTGCGTTGCCCACAGGAGTGCGGAGAGCTTTTCGGTTGTCAGCGGGCGCCCCCCATCATATTCCCTCCTCGATCTGCGACGAGCGAGGAGCTGCCAAAGGTTGGTGTTCCCCGTGAGGTCGGGCTCAGGCAGGGGAATAACAGCCAGAGGGGCCTCGTAATTTTTATAGGGTTTGGGCTGCCTACTCCAGTCGAGGGTATGGGCCTCCATGGCATCCGGGTCGTATTTGGTCTCCTCCTGAAACCGCTCCCCGATCTTTTCTCGTGGTGACTTCATCCTTCTCCCTCCAGCAATCTCAGCATCTGCTGCGGCTCCGTTGCCGGAAGCTCACATCGAAAGTTCCTGCACACATATGCCGTGGCCTTGTTATTGAGGCTGGAAAGGTCTTTGGAAAATTCAGCCAAGCGGGTGATGTCGGGGGTTTCCGTGCCCGGGGGGCGCAGGATGACTGCCTTGTTGGGCACAAAGGCCTCTCTGAGGGTCCTCAGCATGGCCTTGGTATCCTCTGCCTGCGGATCGCCGACGATGACGACCTCGTACGAAGGGCCGCGCGCAAAATCGAGGGCGACCATCCATTGGGTATGGGCCCCTGGTGATTGGGAGATCGCACTGGAGAATGCACGGGAGAGATGGGCCGCCTTGTCTTCCAATTCCGGTTGGGCCGTCAGGCGCGCCAGACGCAGGAGGTTGAGCATGGCCACTGCGTTTCCGGAGGGGACGGCACCGTCGTAGACCTCCTTTTTCCGTGTCAGGATGGTATCGGCGTCGTCCGCCGTGAAAAAGAACCCGCCCCGGTCCCCATCCCAGAAGTGGTGGAGCATCACGGCGTTGAGTGCAAGGGCGCTTTCCAGATAGTTTGTTTCAAAGGTCGTTTCATACAGTTCTATGAGCCCCCAAGTCAAAAAGGCATAGTCATCCAGAAATCCCGCTATTGCGTGATCACCATCCCGATAGCGATGATACAGTCGCCCCTTTGTATCAACCATGGAGGTCAGGATGAAATCCGCTGCGCGCCTCGCCGCCTCTTCGTAAAGGGGCTCATCGAATACCTGCGCCCCCTTGGCCAGGGCCGCTATCATCAGACCGTTCCAGTCGGTGAGGACCTTATCGTCTTTATGGGGATGATCGCGTCTTTCCCGTGCATCCAAGAGCTTTGCCCGCGCCCCTTCGAGTTTATGATGGAGCTCATTCAGGGGCATGGTGAGGTCCGAGGCGATCTCCCGGAGTGGTTTTTTTAAATAGAGAATATTCCCCCCCGTCTTCCTCCCGGTCGCCTCTTCTATAAAATTTCCTTCCCGCTCGATATTGAAGACCGCGGTGATCAGGTCCGCTTCTTCCTGGGAGAGTATGTGCCCTACTTCATCGTGCTTCCAGAGGTAAAACTTTCCCTCCTCCCCCTCGCTGTCCGCATCTTCGGCAGAGTAAAAACCTCCCTTCGGATCGGTCATGTCACGCAAGACATAGGTGAAGATCTCCCGGGCCGTTTGCTCGTATTCCTCCCCGTCTTCGGTGGCCTGATAGGTCTCGGTGTAGGCCATGGCCAGCAGGGCTTGATCATAGAGCATCTTTTCAAAGTGGGGGAGGAACCATCGGCTGTCGGTGGAATAGCGGTGGAAGCCGAATCCCACATGGTCGTAGATACCGCCCCGCCTCATGCCGTGGAGGGTCTTTTCTACCATCTCGAGGGGGCGCTCATCGCCGGTGCGCCTCCAGTAGCGGAGCAGAAACATCAGGTTGTGGGGTATGGGAAACTTCGGCGCCGTCCCAAAACCCCCGTATTGCGTATCGAAATTTTGGGAGAGTTGGTCGTAAGCCGTCTTCAAGACACCCTCTCCCAGCTCTCCTCCCGGCGTGCCCGGTGATTCGCTCGCTATCTGGTCGAGGGCGCCGGCGATCTGCTCGGCTGAGGAGAACAACTCCTCCCTTCTTCCTTCCCATAACGCCCGGATGCCGGGTATGAGCTCCTTCATGCCTGTTTGACCGAACCTGGTCTCCTTGGGGATATAGGTGGTCGCAAAGAACGGCCTTTTATCAGGCGTCATGATGATGGTCATGGGCCACCCCCCTCTGCCGGTCATCATCTGGCAGAGGGTCATGTAGACATTGTCTATATCGGGCCTTTCCTCTCTATCGACCTTGATGCAGACAAAGGTCTGGTTCATCAACTGGGCGACCTGGGGATCCTCAAAGGACTCCTCTTCCATCACGTGACACCAGTGACAGGTGGAGTAGCCGATGGAGAGGAAGACGGGTTTGTCCTCCTTTTGCGCTCGCTCAAAGGCCTCGGGTCCCCACGGATACCACTCAACCGGGTTGCGGGCATGTTGGAGGAGATAGGGGCTCTTTTCTGATATGAGCTTGTTAGGCCGTCCGGCGCTCATTTCCTAGTTTCTCCGTTCTATGCAAGGTGGGTTTTGTAGCATATCACCGAAAGCCTTCCATGATCCTCCCGATCACGCCTCTATCGGTTTTCCTCCCCACCAATGGCCCGCGGCCCACACGTTCCCCCAAAGAAGGTCTCACGTTGCGATAGATGATCCCGAGGGGGATCTTTGCGCCCCATTCCACGGCCTGCCTCATCGCCGCCCCCCAGTCCGTCGGATCATATTCCGTGGGTAAGGGGTAGCATCGCTCCTTGTACCAGACGAAGGTGTTGACCTTGTTGAACGAGACGCAGGGCTGCAGGATGTCGATGAGGGCGAACCCCTGATGGGCGATCCCCTGCTGGATCAGCTCCGCAAGATGATCAATCATGCCGCTGAACCCCCTGGCGACAAAACCGGCCTGCATGGCCACGGCCACGGCGATGGGGTTAAAGGGGGCCGATAATACCCCCTCTGGCTGGGCCTTGGTAACGAAATCCTCGGCAGTGGTCGGGCTGGCCTGCCCCTTGGTAAGCCCGTAGATTTGATTGTTGTGAACGAGCATGGTCACGTCGATGTTGCGCCTGATAGCCGCCAGAAAGTGGTTCCCTCCCTCTCCATAGTTACAGCCGTCGCCGCTTTCAACGATCACCGCGAGGTCAGGATTGGCGAGCTTGGCCCCGGTGGCGACGGGGAGCGATCGGCCGTGCAGGCCGTTAAAGCAGTTGGCATTGAGGTAGTGGGGCGTCTTGGCGGCCTGGCCGATGCCTGAGACGAAGAGGACGCGGTGGGGTTCCAGCTTGCTCGCGACGAGCGCCTTCTTTACCGCCTCCAGGATGGAGAAGTTTCCGCAGCCCGGACACCAGGCCGTCTCATACTGGCCGTAGTCTTTAAGCGTTACCATGGCATATATCCTTTGCTATGGATTCAGCGCGCGGAGGATGAACTCCGGGGTGATGGGGAGTCCGTCATAGCGAAGTACGCTCTTTTCGATATGGAACCCGGTCTCCCGCCGGATCAATCGCGCCAGCTGCCCGAAGGCATTCCCCTCCACCGCGACCGCCTCTTTGGCCTCTTGCAGGAAATTCATAAAGTGTTCCGGCACCAGGGGCCAGACCTGGGGGAAGTGGAGCGTGGCCGCCTTTGTACCGCCCGACCTCAGCTGTTCCGCCGCCTCCTCAACTGAACCCTTGCTCGATCCCCAGCAGACCAACAGGAGATCCGGTCTCTCTGCCCCCTGCACCTCGGGGGGAATAACCTCCCTGCGGATCCCCGCTTCCTTTTTGAGGCGCTTTTGAACCATCTCCTGGCGCACCCCCAGGTCCTCAGTTATGTGTCCGTCCTCGGTATGCTCATCACTGTCAGCCACCACAAGGTGCTTTGTCAGACCCGGCAGGAGCCGGGGGGAGACTCCGCTGTCCGTAATTGCAAACCTGCGATAAGGAGTAGCGAACCTCAGTCCTTCTGTGGACCAGGGATGAACCGGCGTTATCCCATCGAGATCAAAAGGGACCACTGCCCGGTAGGAATCGGCGAGAAACTGGTCCGTCAGGATAAAGACCGGGCTTTGATACAGATCGGCTATGTGCAAGGCCTTCTGTGTCAGCTCGAAGCACTGCTCAATGGACCCGGGTGCAAAGATGGCCCGCGGGAACTCGCCGTGACCGGCATGCAGGACGAACTCCAGATCGGCCTGCTCAGTGCGGGTGGGGAGCCCGGTGGCCGGTGCCGGGCGCTGGGCCACGACGATGATCACGGGGGTCTCGGTCATGGCCGCCAGGCTCACCCCTTCTGTCATGAGGGCGAAGCCCCCGCCGGACGTAGCCACCATGCTCGGCGCCCCGGCAAAGGCGGCCCCTAAGGCCATGTTGATGGCTGCGATCTCGTCTTCGGCCTGTTCCACAACCAAGCCCATCTCGTGTGCCCACCCTGCCAGGTTCAAGACGATGGAGGTAGCGGGCGTCATGGGATAGAAGGAGCAGAATTTCACGCCCGCTGTCACGGCCCCCAGGGCAATGGCCTCGTTTCCGTTCATCATCATGCGTTCAGGTGGATGGGCGATGGGGGGTAGTTTTGCGAAGGCCACGGCCTGCCCAACAGCCCATCGATATGATTCCCCTAATACCTGCCTGTTTTCCTCAACAACGTCACGGTGGGCCTTGCCGAAGAAATCGATTGCGGTCTGGACAACGACCCCTTCGTCGAGACCGAGGAAGGCAGAGCAAACTCCCAGGGCGGCGATATTCGTGTACTGGTCTGCGGCCAACTGGCTGAAGGGCACCGTGAGGGTGCCATTGCCTTGTATATGGAGGGCTTCATCGATGACGATAAACCCACCCCCTGACACCTGATCCCTGTGAAGCCCCACGGTTTCCCCATTGAGGGCGACCAACAGATCGACGGTCTCCTGGGGGGCATGAACCGCGTCAACTCCCACCCTGATGGCGAAGGTGTTGTGCCCACCCCTGATCCGCGATTGATAATCCTGGGTTACGCAGATGGAGTAGCCGCTACGCACGAGGCCCTTGGCGAGTATCTGCCCGAGCGTTACGAGCCCCTGTCCTGCCTCTCCGCCGATGAGGATGTTCATAATGCGTTTCTGAACAGCGTCCATACCGGACCGTTATCGATGTGCCCCCAGGGATGGCAGATACCCCTCCCGCACCCTGTATTCGAGGGCCATCTGGGGAGTTGCTTTGGGGTTCGAGCTCCCAACCTTCTCCCGAATGTATGGTGGATCGTGAGAGATATCGATTTGGCCGCTGTCGCGTCTAGGCCTTCCACAACCCGTGTATGTTGCAGTGTTCACGGGCTTCGATTGCATTCGCCTGGATCGCAAACGTGGCCTCGGGCGCGTCTCCCGGCTTCAAAAATTGCCGGTAGGCTTTGCCGTCTGCTATGATCTCGATCCATTCGATATAGTGCTTCTCCTCCATGGGGTGGGGATCGCTTCCCACCTTCACGGTGACGCCTGCCGCGGTTTTTTCTATCACCGGTACGTGTTTTTCCTTAGCCGCGTCCACGGTGTTTGCCACGAGGAGCGTCATGGGCTGTCCGCAGCACACGAGCTCACCTACTCCCTCATGCAGGACCTCCACGATGTTGCCGCACACTTCGCACTTATAGATCTGCAGTCTCTCAGTCATGATAGTTTCCTCCTTCGTATTGGTTTTTATCAAATCCCCCTTATGGGAAGTACGTCATGCCGTTTGTCCTCCCATTCGATTCACGTAATCAAAGGCTGCAATAGCTGCCTTTGCCCCTTCTCCACAGGCTACAATCACCTGTTTGGCAAAGACATCGGTGACATCACCGGCAGCGAAGATACCGGGTATGTCGGTTTCGCAGCTGCAATTGACTACTATTTCTCCCCTCTCATTTTTTTTCACCCCTTGGATGAAATCCGATATCGGCGTTGAGCCTATCTCGACAAAGATGCCGCCGACAGGCAGATCTTCCACCGTATTGCCCTTGGCTAGTTCCATGCCCTGGACAAGGTTGTCTCCGTAGATCCGCTTTACCCTTGTGTCGGTGTAAAAGATTACCTTTCCGCTTGCCGTGGCCTTTTCTATCACTACGCTGTCTGCCGTCAAATGGGGTTTCACTTCTATGAGGTATATCTTTTTCGCAATCTTTGTTAACTGTAACGCGGCATCGAGGGCCGCATTACCTCCACCGATGACGGCAACATCCATGTCGGCAAACAGCGGGGCGTCACAGGTCGCACAGTACGTAATTCCTTTGTTCTGGAATACATCCTCGTCCTGTACCCCGAGTTTCCTGGGCCTTCTTCCCGAAGCAACGATTACGGTCTTGGCAGTATATTCCTCCCTATCTGTTTTTATGTTCACGGTGTTGTTCGATTTTTCTACTGATGTCACCTTCTCACCTTCCCTCAACTCCACGTCAAAATGGTCAAGGTGTTCCTTAAATTTCTGAACAAGCTCCGGGCCGGTAATGAATTGGTACCCGAGGTAATTCTCGATATCCCAGCTTAACGATGCCTGACCGCCGACGTCCACGGCAACCATCAGAACATTCATGCGCTTCCGGGCGGCATAGACCCCGGCAGTGATGCCTGCCGGTCCTGCTCCCACTATAATCAGTTCGTACGTATTCACTTCGTCTCTCGACCCTTAAACTCGATCCAGTCGATCATTTCCTGAATGTTCTTGTTCATATACCACCGTCCGTTGGCAAAGACGCCGTAGTCCGCTCCAGCCATGGCCGAGGAAAGGCGGGTGGAGTTGGCAAAGAAGAGCCAATGCTCGACCCACTTCTTTTCAATGGCCTCGTTGAAGATGCTCTCCCCCTCGGCAAGTCCCTTGGCGACACCCGTGTCCCAGGCAGTCATGATGATCTTGGTGGCGGTCAGGGTGGACTCATTGGTGGTTCTGATGGTGTTTTCGAGGCGTGCCCAGTGTCCTTCAACCCACCTCTCGTGGTGACATGAGAGGCAGACCCGCTCCATAGCCTTACGCCTCTTTTCACCCTCCTGAGCGTCGATCAAATATTTGACCGCCGGTTCTCCGGTGAGCTCTGTGGGTAAGGAGAGGCCGGCCTTGTTTTTTATCACCGTGGTGTCAGGGGACTTCGGATGGGGGTGGGCGTAGATCAGTCCGAGGAGCCTCCACGGGAGACGGTCGTTCATCCGGTGGGTCCTCTCCGCCACGACATCACCATCCTCAGTCACGATGAGGCTGGCGTGGCAGGCGGCGCAGGTCGGTGCGGTGAAATCCTTCCCCACCGTCCAGGGCACGTTGTTGAAGTCCCACTCCTCGTGCAGGGATGCGAAGATGTTCCCGTGCTTGCTGACCTCATAGACCTTGTACGCGGGGACATCCGGGCCCTTATGGCACTCAGAACAGGTGTAGGGTTTTCTGGCCATCTGGATGGAGAACTGGTGCCTAGTGTGGCAGGAGGTACAAGACCCCATGCTCTCGTCGGGGTTTATCCTCCCCACACCCTGATTGGGCCATCCCGTCAGGATTGGGAACTCCATCTGGCCAAAATCCGTATCCTTGGTCTTGGCACCCTTTACCTCAACCGTGGTGCCGTGGCAATAGTTACAGGATTCGGCATCGGTCTGGGCATCGGGCTTTTTGTAGGTGATCTTCATATTGTCATAGGTCGGGACACCATTGGTGAGCTCCATGAGGTTGTGGTACACGGGATTCTTATTGAGGTTACCATGGGCGTGGGACATGAGGTTTTGATCGTACTGTTTCACCTCGGCGGGATGACACGTTGCGCAGTCCTTCGGGGTGACGACCACATGGACCTTATACCCCTCATGTTCAAAGGTGTCCCGGTGCTTTCGCGGATTGACCGTGTGGCACTCGGCGCAGCCGATCGCCACTGCTGCCAGCCCCTTCGGCGCCTTGGTGAGAGAAACCCTCCTCCCCAGGGATGGCTTTGCCAGCGCTTCCTTGGGGGTGACCTGGGCATGTCGGCTTCGCTCCCAGTCGGCGACTGCGCCGGGGGTGGCTGTACGATGACATTCCAGGCAATCGCTCGTTGCTGGACTGGGTTCGGCTGCGAGGGTGCAACAAGGCCACATCAAGGTGAAGAGTATAGTCAAGGCCCTCGTTATGGTCATGCTAACTCCCTTTCTTTTTTAATTTTTCTTCAATTCTTTTTTGATCAAAACCCACCATGACCTCGCCGTCGATGATGATCACCGGCACGGCCATCCTGCCCGAAAGCTCAACCATCTCCTCCCGGGCCTGCACATCTTGGGTGACGTCTCGTTCCTCATAACTCACCCCCTGCTGCGAAAGGAACTCCTTCGCCTTGTGACAGAAGGGTCACGTCGGTGTAGTAAATATCTTGATGCCCATGGTCCCCTCTCTTTTACGATTGTTTCATCTTTTGGGCCACCCACCGATCTCCCCTCTTGAGGCCTATGTTATTCCTCAGGCTCGAATTGATCCTTGCTCGCCCCACACACCGGGCAGACCCAATCATCCGGAATATCCTCAAAGGCGGTTCCAGGGGCGATCCCGCCGTCCGCATCGCCCACGTCAGGATCATAGATATATCCGCATACCGTGCATTTATACTTTTTCATTTTTCCTTCCTCCTTTTTTTCTTTTTTTATCTCTATATAGGTAGGAGCCGTCTCAGGCGTGGTCCCCCGTCTCACCTCGTGGTAATAGGCATAGGTCATTGGTTCCCCATCATCGAGGAGTTTCCCCTCCAATATCTCCCCCATGAAGATCGTGTGCGTCCCTGCATCGAGCTCCCCGGTCACCGTTCCCTCGATATAGCCAATGGTGTGCTCTGTAATAATGGGGCAGCCGTTCGCTCCCGGACGGTAGGTAATGCCGTCGAATTTTTCCGCCTCTCTCCCTGATTTAAACCCGAACCCCCCGATGAGGTTCAGGGGGGCATCCCGTGAGAGGATCGAGACGCAAAATACGCCGCTTTTTTGGATGAACTCATGGGTGAGATTCTCTTTATTGATGGCGATGGCAACCAGAGGTGGTCTTGAACACACCTGCATCACGACATTGGCCGTCTGTCCATTGATGCGCTCTCCGTCTCTCGAAGTCACGATGTAAATGCCATAGCTGATTTTGCGAAAGACCTTGCTATCCATACGTTTTTCTCACTCTCAAGACTCACCAGCCGCTCCGGAGCGCAACGTTATAGCGGTCAGTTGCAGCGGGAGGTTGTGTGCTTGGTTATTTATCGAGAGTAACTTGAGACCCGTTCCCCACCCAAGGCATCCAATATCAAGACGTGGTCCCCTTTTTCCCTCCTGTAGTGTTTTCTTCTTTGCTTTCCTCCTTATGAAGCAACGTGCTAAAAACACCATGGATATCTTCCCAGACTTCCTCAACGGCCACTTTGACTTCTCCCCACGTTTCTTCTCCAGCTTCCATTAATTCCTGCAATTTTTCTTGCGCAACCTTTTTCTTTTCTTGAAGCTTTTGGATTTGCTCTTGATATTTTATTTTAACTTCTGCTTCCGCCTTTTCAGCTTTTGCCTTGAGCACTTCGATTTTGGCGTCCCATTCATGTAATTAAGCCTGCTTTTTTCTTGGTATGCCTTTTTCTCTTCCATCTTTCTTTCCCCCTTTTTTAATGCTGGTCCTTGATTATGTATTGTTTATACAGGTTATAAACTTCTACGCCACACATCCTGTGCGAGTGGCGGTGGCCTCTCCCAAAGCCACCTGTACACGCCGTAGCTTATCGTGCGAAAGACCTGGGCATCCATACGCGTTTCTTGCGTTGGGCTAGGATAAGATACATAGTATATCTATCGCTTCACGCTGGTGTAGTCAACCATCGTCTCCCTGAAAGCGTTGTTGCACGCTCAATCACGTACCTTGGGTGGCTTTGGCCCGGTCCTCCTGAGACATCTCCGCGAGGCGCTTCACCTCTTTCGTATCCAGCCCCAATCCTTCGGCCACACGGCTCCCATACTCAGGATCTGCCTTATAGAAAACAGCTGCCTGACGCAACTGGATGCGCTTCTGTGCGTTACCCAGGTGAGCGGTGATGTTACCGATGAGATGGTTGCGATCCTCATCAGTCATTACCCGGCGATAGAGTTCCCCGGCCTGAAAAGAATCGTCGTTGGGATGGGTATAGGGATGACGATCTGCAGTTCCGGAAACCTCAAATGGCGGCTCACCGGCATCGGGGTCGGGTTCAGGCCCGCCGAAGCTATTGGGATAATAGTTCGGGCTTCCCCCGCCGTTGTCGCCAAAATTCATAAACCCGTCACGCTGATAGTAATTTACCGCTGCCTTGGGCCGGTTGATGGGCAGAAGATGGTAATTGGGCCCCAGCCGATGGATATGGGTGTCGTGATATGAAAAGAGCCGCCCCTGGAGCATCTTGTCAGGAGACGCTGCAATCCCGGGAACGAAGTTGGCAGGGGAGAATGCTGCCTGCTCGACCTCGGCGAAGTAGTTTTCCGGGTTTCGGTCGAGCACCATGCGGCCGATGGTGATTGGTGGAACATCCGCATGGAACCAGACCTTGGTGATATCGAAGGGGTCAAAGCGATAGTCCTTGGCCTGCTCAGGGGTCATGATCTGCATTTCCAGACGCCAGGAAGGGTGCTCACCCCGCTCGATGGCCTGAAACAGATCCCGCGTTGCATGATCGGGGTCTTCGCCCTTCATCTTGGTGGATTCTGCGAGAGTAAGATTCTGAATGCCCTGCTCCGTTTTGAAGTGATACTGTACCCAGAAATACTCCCCCTTCGCGTTGTACCACTTGTACGTGTGGCTGCTGTAGCCATTCATGTTGCGGAACGTCCTCGGGGTGCCGCGATCGGAAAAGAGAATGGTCACTTGATGGACCGACTCCGGCGTCAGTGAGAGAAAATCCCAGAACATGTCCGCATCTTTGAGGTTCGTGCCGGGGTTTCGTTTCTGGGTGTGGATGAAATCGGAGAACTTCAGCGGATCCCGGATAAAGAAGACAGGGGTATTGTTCCCCGTCATATCGTAATTGCCCTCCTCGGTATAAAACTTCAGCGCGAATCCGCGGGGGTCACGCTCGGCATCCGCCGATCCTTTCTCGCCGCCGACAGTAGAGAACCGGGCGAACATCTCGGTGCGCTTCCCGATCTCGGAGAGAAACTTCGCCTTGGTGTACTTGGTGACATCGGCGGTGACCTCAAAGTAACCGTGGGCGCCTGCTCCCTTGGCGTGCACCACACGTTCGGGAATGCGCTCGCGGTCAAAATGGCCGAGCTTCTCCAGCAAGTGCGCATCCTGCATTAACACAGGACCGGAGCTGCCTGCGGTTTTGCTGTTTTGATCATTATCTACCGGAGCACCAAAGCCGGTAGTATAGGTCTTCTTCTTTTGTGCCATGTGACACCTCCTTTGTTTATATGATTGTTACTGATGTTTTCTCATTATGACCACGCTGCTGGTGTTTTTCCTCTGTGAACCTTTCGGTAACAGCAGTACAAGATGGATCTCTCGTCTTCTTTTTGAGAAACTAGCTCTTGCCGAGCTCGCATACCTCCATGGTCACTGCCTTGCCGCATTGAGGGCAGCTGGTGTTCAATTCGTCGGAAAACATCTCCAACTCATGACCGAATTCAAGACACCGGCATTCCACCGGGGTCACATTCCTCCCCTCTACGGCACACCCCTTTAAAGGCCTCTCCTCTTCTTTTTGCATGTTTCCCTCCTTATTCCTCATTCAAAAGCCATCTCTGGCTTCCAGACCTTCCAGACCTTGCCTGCCAAATCAGGACTGGGCTTTAATGTCGCCTTGCCCGGCTGCCAGCCCGAGGGGGTTACCTCCCCTGTTTTGCGCACATGCTGGAACGCCTGGACCTGCCTGATCATTTCCGCCACATTGCGCCCCACCGGCGGCGATACGACCTCCATCGCCTGTATGACGCCGTCGGGGTCAATGATAAAGCGGCCCCGGATGTTGACGCCCCCTTCCTCGTCATAGACGCCGTAGACGTTCCCGATCCGTCCGCCTGGATCGGACATCAATGGAAAAGGCACGCCGCCTGATACCATCTTGGAGAGTTCTTCCTCCTGCCAGATCTTATGGGAGAAGCGACTGTCAACACTCATCGCCAGCACCTCAACGTCCATCTTCTTTATTTCCGGATATTTGAAGGCAACTGCCGTCAGCTCCGTGGGTCAGACAAAGGTGAAGTCCCCGGGATAGAAGCAGAGGATCACCCACTTGCCCTTATAGTCTGAAAGTTTGATAGGTTTAAATCCCCCTCCGATAAAGGCGATTGCCTCAAAGTCCGGCGCTGGTTTGCCGACCTGTGCAGTCATCTTGGATACCCTCCTTTCTTCCTGCATCGGTGTCGCTGCTGCTGTTTCTTTTTCCGGGACGATAGGTCCCTTTGCCGTAGCCACACATCCTTCTTGTTCTTTAGCCATATCTATTGTCTCCTTTCTTATGTGTTTACCGTGTTCCTACAATCCTTTTTTTTCCATGCCCCTGAGAAGAAGGATTATCCCCCCGCATACAATAACAATGATAATCCAGTGATACGGGGAGCCGAGGCCCAGGATGGAGGGGATGGTGATCTTTCCGTAAGAACCCCAGGCGAGGAGATTATCCTTAAGATGGTGATAGACCTCAGCATAGAGGCCCGCTCCCACCAGCATCCCGAAGACCCCTCCCCAGAAGGCGTCTGTGCGCCCTTCGCCGATAGCGCCGACCCCCGTTCCTGGACAGTAACCGAGGAGCGAGAATCCTACCCCGAACAACAGCCCCCCGACGACCACAGCCCCGAGGTGGGTCGCCTTGATGCTGAGTTGCGCTATGCCTGCATCGTTGAAGAAATAGATCCCCACCATGCCCACCACCATGGCGGTGAGCATGACTTTTACCATGGTAAAATCCTTCAACCTCATCTGTCCGACGAGGACATCGTATCGGACTACCTTTGACTTTTGAAAGACAAAACCGAGCAGAAAGCCGGTTACGAGACCGAAGATAAGCTTACCTGCCGCTGACGTCACCCATGGTGCCATTGTCCATCACCTCCCCCGGTAGAGTGTTTTGGCGGTGAGGATACCGCCCGCAAAGAAAAAGATCAAAAACAACCAGCCGCTGACCGCAAGCTGCATGCCTCCGCTGAGCCCGTGCCCAGTGGGGCAGCCGCCGGCCATCCTGGCCCCGATGATAGCGATAATGCCCCCTACAAAGGCCACGACCCAACGGAGTGCCCTGCTGGAGCCGAAGTTCTTCTCCCACATGGGAGGGACAAACCGCCACCGAAACCTCCCGGAAAGCTTGGCTGCCACAAAGGCACCGATCACTATCCCTGCGACCAGCATCCACTGCCAATCGACAACCGGAGACGTTTTAACGAAATACGGCAGGCTTTTCACGTGCTCAGGGGCAAAGAGCTTTTCGATCATCCCCGCGGTTCTGACAAAGGTAGTAGAAGCCCCCAGTGGTTTTACGGTCAAAAAAGCGAACCAGCTCACCAGGCCGATGACGATGCCGCCCACATAGGGAGACCATTCTTCTTTTTTTAACCAGTTCATCCTCTTACCCTCCCTTTTGGTTAAATAGGAGCCCTTATGAGGAATAAGTATGTTCTTGTCACTAGGAGATGTAAATTGGACTTTAGTCCCATATAGACTGCCTCCCCCACCCCCGGGGGTAAGGACGAGTCGAGATCCTTTTAAGCCTCTTCTTCCTTTTTCCAGGGGCAAAACAGCTCCTCGGCATGGTAGTGACATTGCACCAACTCCCATCCCTTCTCCCCTTCTGCGTTCAGAATGTTCTCGATGGACCCCGTCTTCTTTTCCTGAAGATCATGGACGAGACAGTGCCCTTTGTTGTCACATTCGATCACCCGTTCGGGCTCTGAGGGCATATCCCCCAGGTTGTGCGTGCTTGTCT
>Ga0307422_1001167_pt1 | contig 13889 bp, 12 predicted proteins | sample SalMarWE160290MG_FD_202153 | JGI IMG/M metagenome (GOLD analysis project Ga0307422, IMG submission 202153) | Salt marsh sediment microbial communities from the Plum Island Ecosystem LTER, Massachusetts, United States - WE1602-90 | ecosystem: Environmental > Aquatic > Marine > Intertidal zone >...
ATTTCCAGCCGGGCGACCTTGTCAGTGGTGAAGGCCATGTCGTCTGCGGACGATGCAGAAACTGTCTGGCCGGTAGAAGGCATCTATGCAGGGACCCAAAAGGCATTGGTGTCAATCGGGACGGTGCGTTTGCCGAGTATTTGTCCCTGCCCGTTACTAACGTGTGGTATTGCGACCCTAACATACCTACAGATGTGCTTAGCTGCTTTGACCCCTTTGGCAACGCGGTTCATACGACTCTGACTTATGACCTTGTGGGAGAAGATGTATTGATAACCGGCGCAGGGCCTATCGGTTGTATAGCGGTGGCCGTAGCCAAACATGCCGGTGCCCGCTATGTCGTGGTTACAGATGTAAATCCGTATCGTCTCGAATTGGCAAAAAAAATGGGGCCTACGTTGGCATTGGATGTCAGAAGTGAAAAAATCGAAGACGCCGTCAAGAAACTCGGTATGAAAGAGGGTTTTGATGTAGGCCTTGAAATGTCGGGCAGTCCTGACGCATTCAAGAGCATGCTCGCAAATATGTGCCATGGCGGTAAAATCGCCTTGTTGGGGATAATGCCGTATACCGCCATTGACTGGGATTACGTAATCTTCAATGGTCTTGCTATTCAGGGAATTTACGGCAGGAAAATGTACGAAACCTGGTATAAAGTGACTATGCTTATACAAAAGGGGCTCGATATTTCGCCGCTTATTACTCACCGGTTCCACTATACCGAATACGCCAAAGCCTTTGAAATTATGGCATCGGGAAAATCGGGAAAGGTCATATTGGACTGGGCGGAAAAATGAAAAACTGGTGCTTTGTCACGGATACTTTAAAAAAGTTGTCATGCTGAGCCGAAAGGCGAAGCATCTGGCCTAAGCAAAAGAGATTCTTCGCTGCGCTCAGAATGACATCCATCGTTTGGGTTGTGAAGGAACACTATTTTATACTAATTGCAGGGGACAGGATATGTTTGGAGCGATGAAAACCCATATATCCGGCGAGCTTAAACAAATAAGGGACAATGGCCTCTACAAGGCGGAACGGATTATAACCAGTCCGCAGCAGGCTATGATTACCGTTCAGGGCGGACAAAAAGTCCTGAATTTGTGTGCCAACAATTATCTGGGCCTCGCCGACCATCCTGAGGTTGTTCGGGCCGCACAGGAAAGTTATGCTAAATGGGGGTATGGCTTGTCCTCCGTTCGCTTTATTTGCGGAACACAGCAGATACACAAGGAGCTGGAGGAAAAAATCTCCGAATTTCTCGGTACTGAGGATACAATCCTGTATTGCTCCTGCTTTGATGCCAATACAGGTTTGTTCGAGACCCTGCTTACGGCAGACGATGCTATTATTAGCGACAACCTTAATCACGCCAGTATTATCGATGGTATACGTCTCTGCAAGGCCCAGCGACTAAGGTTTGAAAACTCTAATATGCAGGACTTGAAGGATAAATTGAAGCAGGCACAATCAGTTCGCTTCCGGCTCGTTGCAACCGACGGAGTTTTTTCAATGGACGGAACCATCGCAAAGCTAAACGAGATTTGCGAGCTTGCGGAAAAATACGATGCCCTTGTGATGATTGATGATTCACACGCGGTCGGCGTCCTCGGCCAGCGGGGCAGAGGCACTCACGAATATCGCGATGTGATGGGGCGCGTCGATATTATTACCGGCACGTTAGGCAAAGCCCTCGGCGGCGCCAGCGGCGGCTACACCAGCGGCAGGAAAGAGATTATTGAGATGCTCCGCCAACGGTCCCGCCCTTACCTTTTCTCCAATACGCTGGCACCGGCCATCGTCGCCACATCAATAAAAGTGCTCGACATCCTCTCGGCTTCCACTGATTTGAGAGATAAGCTTCAGGACAATACCCGCTATTTTAGAGACAAAATAGCCAAAATCGGATTAGACGTTCTCCCCGGTGAGCACCCCATTGTGCCGATTATGCTCGGAGATGCGGTTCTTGCTCAGAAAATGGCGGAAAAGCTGTTAGAAAGGAGTGTTTACGTGATAGGATTCTCCTATCCTGTGGTTCCAAAAGGCGCTGCGCGAATCCGCACCCAGATATCCGCAGCCCACAGCCGGCAAGACCTGGATTTTGCTGTCGAGAAGATCGCTGAGGTCAAAAAGGAGCTGGAAATCTGACCGTCTTAATGGGTTTTTTTGAGGAAAAAGAATATTTTTTGGCACTTGACATATCAGGCTCAGCCTAATATAATAAAATAAGAGATTGTTTCTATATAATACAAGGGCCTAACTGAGAGAAACTGAAAGGCTGCTTTGCATATCATATAAAGAAACGGCGAAAATATAAATAGGATAATAACACCAGCGGAGATGATAGCCATCGGGAAATTTTGGCAATCGGCCGGAAAGGTAGGACTACCATGAAAAAAGGAGCTTTTACGCTAATTGAGCTGTTAGTAGTAATCGCAATTATCGCGCTGCTGATGGCACTTCTGATGCCCGCTCTTAGGCTGGCAAAAGACCAGGCGGCAGCTCTTATCTGTGTTAGCAATTTAAACACACTCTCACTTGCGTGGTTTACGTACACAATTGATAATGAAGGTCAATTGATGGGCGGTCATAGGGTCAGGAGCGGTAATTTTATGGATAAAAGCGGCTTTCCGGATGGTTTTTGGATAAATCCTCCACACGATGAAAACTTTGTATACACAGGCGAGGACCGTGCGCTTATTGATAATAAGCTCAGAGGCATAAAAACGGGTAAAATCTTTCCTTATGTTAAGACTGTGAAGGTATTTCGCTGCCCGTTTGATTCGAGGTTAGATTTCCCGGATCAATGGGCGTATTGCAGTTATTCCATTGCCGGCGGTATGAATGGAGAAGAGGCATATAGCGGCGATAGTAAAACAATGCCGGACCGAGTAGCCGAAGTTTTTGACGAGATAAGGAATCCCGACCGAAAATATGTCTTTATTGAGGAAGCCGACGACAGGGGATGGAATATGGGTTCCTGGCTTTTACCTGTTCCGGGCAATTGCTGGACTGACCCGTTAGCGCCGTGGCATAATGATAGAAGCATGCTGGGTTTTGCCGATGGTCACGGAGAAAAACACAGGTGGCGTTCAAAAGCGACAGCTGACATGAATATAGAGCAGACATTTGGTTACTGCACTAACTCAGGCGACAGCGACCAGGAAGACGAAAATGACCTGTGGTATATGCAGAGAGGCTATGTAACAGGCAAGAACGAGTAATACCGACTTCCCACCGAAATGTTCAATATTTTTGAACAGCCCTGGACACTTCTGATTGCAGGCATTGCTGCCTGGTTTATCCTGCTTCTGATTCATGGTGACAGCCGGCTGTGGTGGCAGTCGCATCTGGTAATCTTTCTCGCGGTTGCTTTTTTTGCCGTGGATTTCCTTGTTGAAGCGGGCTTGTTCAAATTCGGCAAAACGCTTACTATAATTATACAGGCCGCCCTGGGTCTGGGTATTGCCGTGCTGCTTACTTTCCAGATAATCCATATCATTCAAACATACGAGCGGCACCGGTGGCAATGGTTTCTGCCGATTGTACTTGCTGTGTCGGCTTTTGGCTTTGACACGCTTGTCCGAACCGATTTGGAACGAATCAACGCGCTCATTAAAACAGCGAGAAAGGCTGTCGAGCGGGAGGATTTTGATGCAATCGCAGCTATTATTTCCGCTGATTACGAGGATTCATATCATAATACCAAAGACGATTTGATGAATCACACCCGGCGTCTTTTGTCGGAGCCGCTGGTGAATAAAGCTAAAAGAATGGGTTTGAAAGTGGAAATATCATCGCCCAGCGCGGCAGTTACTTTGACTTCCATAATTCATTTTGAAAAGCAGAGTCGTATTTACAGAGATTATAAGCCATTTGTGATATTGAAAATGAAATTTGACCTGAAAAAGGAGCAGAATAAAAGGTGGTTTATCAACAGAGCTGAAATACTCGAAATCGACCAACAGCCGGTCAAATGGCGGGATATCAGGTAATACTGACGCGGTCAGCCCAATCTCTGCGGATAAAGGCAAATACTACCCTTTATGACTGGCCAGATGTTTAACTGATGTCCAATCAGGTTCTTACGATAATTCAACATATCATTTGGTCGGTTATTCCGCCCTGCGTGGCCCGAAAAATATAGCCGGCAGTAAATTCCCGCCAAAAAAAACATTTTCTCGACCTGGATGCAATCTTTTGGTATACTTCTGAAAATTCAATACGGATTTTTGGCTAACAAAATTAGGAAGTCAAGATTATGGATTATCGAAGAATCATCCCATGCCTGGATGTGAAGGACGGCCGATTGGTCAAAGGTGTTCACTTTGTAAAGTTAAAAGATGTAGGCGACCCTGCGGAGAGCGCCGCTGTTTATAGCGAGGCCGGGGCCGACGAGCTGGTATTTCTGGATATCACAGCAACCCTCGAAAACCGAAACACTCTCCTCGACGCCGTAAAAAGAACCGTCGAGAGAATTTCGGTGCCGCTGACCGTTGGCGGCGGAATCCGCAACTGCCAGGCCATCAAAGAATTGATAGATGTAGGCGCATCAAAGGTATCCATTAATACTTCTGCCGTGCGAAATCCGGATTTTGTTAAAGAAGCGGCGAAGGAATTCGGCAGTGATAAAATTACCATTGCAATAGATACCTGCGGCAATTCACAATTACCATCCGGTTTTGAAGTCATAGTCAACGGCGGCACTTCCGGGACAGGTATTGACGCCGTCGAGTGGGCAAAAAGAGTTGAGGATTTAGGTGCCGGCGCAATCCTGCCGACAAGTATGGATGCTGATGGCACGCAGGCCGGTTATGATATTCCAATGACAAAGGCAATTTCTGAAGCGGTAAATGTTCCTGTAATTGCATCCGGCGGGGCCGGAACACTTGAGCACTTGTACGAGGCTATTGTTGATGGAGGTGCAGATGCCGTCCTTGTGGCCTCAATAGCACACTTCGGTAAGTACACTATAAGGCAAATGAAGAAATACTTGGCAGAACGTCATATACAGGTGAACCTCTGAATTACCTCTCTGCTCTGCGCACGTTACAGGGCACCAAAAGACTATACATGGCTCTTTAGTCTTGTGTCTTGTCCTGGACAATTCTCAAAAGTCGATGCCCAAATTTGTCGATAGGAGGGGGTGGAGTTTTTATCGGGTAAATCACTCCGTTGGAAGGCCCGACAGGGCCGCAGGAGGCGGTGTTTGTGACTTTCTTACAACGGGACTTATAGAATGAGGTCGGCGATGTTTGGCAAATTGAAAAAAAGCAGATTACCTTTGAAAATCGAATTGTTTACGATTCGCTGGTATCCGAGCAGTAGAAGCTGTGCCAATAACAGCCGCCACAGACTTAATCCTCAGCATATGCCGCCTTTAATGGTCCGCAAGGCCGAATGGCGACGATAATCTTTCTCATACAAAATCCTCAAGATAAAATCCCCTTATAATAAAAAATGCGTGACGGCTATTACGACCGCTACGCATGTAGAAAGTGCCCTTTGAAATTGGCTTTGTTTGGCTTTGAATTGGCCCGGCACGGGTGCGACAGCGAGTTTGTTTTGCCGGGACCCGAAAGCGCAGTTTTTTGTTCCGGTGGAAATGGCAGTGCTGAGGGTTGCGCAGATTAACATGATTGAGAAATTGAATTTTTTAAATTTTAAAAATTGGGGGGAAATTGCGGTTTTTTTTGGTTCTTCTCGCAGGGATGTTTGTTTTTGGGCTAAAAATAGATGTTGATTAGTAGCATGGGTGGTTTGGGTAAAAATGGCAAGAAAAAAACGTCGAAAAAGGGTGCAAAAAGTTGCAGAAAATTGCAAAAATTTGACAAAAGTAATCAAAAGCGAGCACTTTTTTGCAAAAAGTTGCAGAAATTTGACATTTTTGTATTTTAACATTTTGTTAGACTGCGCAAGATAGGAAAGCAATGCGCAGGGTTCATATATCGTTGTTCGTAGTTCGTAGCGGTTATTGAATATTGCGTATAGTTCTCATTTATCTTACAACGTACCGCGTTTAGCAGATAGCGTATCTCGTGAGGGAAAATGCAAAAATCAAAATGTAAAGTGCAAAGCTACAAATCAAAAATAAAAAAGAGGTTTCAAGTGATTAACCCGAATTTTTCAAAGCCACAGAGTTCACAGAGAACACAGAGATATAAGTATTTGTCATTAAAAAAGTTAAAATACTCGGCTTGACTGATGCAGGTTTTGCTACAAATTACAGTGTGTAATTTCCACTCATACACGTAATTGCTTATGCCACAATAAATTAAGTCACATTTTCGTACATTTTATGAAATATAAGGGTTAATCCGCTCAAGGAACTCAGGGAACAGGGGAAAAATAGACTACATGAGGGTGCAGGCGGACATCTTTAATTCCCCCTCGAATTTTTCGCCAAAAACACCGTTTTTGACGACCCGCGAGTCATCCGCTGGCCTTCGCGAGTCATCCGCTGGCCTCCGCGAGTCATCCGCTGGCCTCCGCGAGTCATCCGCTGGCCTCCGCGAGTCATCCGCTGGCCTCCGTGGGTCATCCGCTGCCCTCCGCGGACCATCCGCTCCAAGGAGTGAGTCATCCGTTCCTTGCAACGAGCCATCAGCTGGCCTCCGCGAGTCTCTCGCTGTTGTCAAGAGGGCTGTTTTTAGCTTGTAATGGCTGATTTTGCCACAAAAAGGGCCTCATTAAAAGACCAGCCGCGAGGCGTGCAATTAGAATACCGGGTAAGGGCCGTCAATAAGGGGGGAGAAAGTCCCGTATCAAACGCCGCGGGGGCTGTTATGATTTTAGACGGCTGAAGTCTTTTGCGACATATTTAATGAATTGTGGTTTGCAGTGTTCAGTTACTTTGCCTGACTTTTTCTCTGTTTTTCGACCATTGAACCAAATGCTACGCAGACCTTTCCATTTGCCAGACTTGTTTTGTACTGATTCATTGATGAACTCTTTAGATGACATGATCCACATCATATCCATTCGTTCTGAATAGAATATAAACCAATAATCCTTTCTCAACTTATGGGAGATAACAGAAAATAGCGCTGCGCCTCCTTTGACAACAGATTTAGATCTGGCTTTGACCTGGACAGTAATGAAGGAACCGTTGGACCGGCGGATTACTGCGTCAATTGCGTCGTCATCCACAAGAGGCACATAGACATCAAAGCCTTCTTTGAGCATACGACCTATAATCCAATACTCTATCCGTTTACCAAAACCGGCTGAATGTCTAAAAGGATGTTCCATTTGTTCCCTCTGCTGACAATAATTATTCTTTCTGTATAAGAATTTCACGTTGCTTCTTGTTTTTCTGCTCAACCTTTTTTTTGAATGATTCCGCGTGTGCAAACAAGTTGCACAGCCTGCCGGAGCTATATTTTTTCAAGAATTTCGTTTACTATCTCTTCGCTTTTTGAAACAACATCCCCAATTAAATTACTCCCTAACATCAAATAATCTTCTTTAATTTTTATCATATCATAATTACCAGTTTGAGCATACGCCTCGACTGCCTTAATCGCCTCTTCAAGCTGCCCCAGATATTTTGAATTAGAAATCTTTCCTCCATTGTGGACTACACAATTTCTTATCCGTATATAATGGGAGAAAAGTTTGACATCAGCGTCATTTAGGTCTATATCAAACTTGTGATCTTTTAGAAGTTTAATATTTTTAGCAAGCCAATCTCCTTCTTCCGATTTTTTCTTTTTTTCATATTCCGGCACATTTTCTTTCGTAATATCAGCCACCACATATTCTGTTAGCGAACAAAATGCAATTAGCATTGAGCTATTCAGAGTATTTCTATATGGGAATTCAATCTCACGCAGGTATTCTCTATATTGTTGCTCATTCCCACTTTCGCAAAATACATCCCACATTTCTGAAAATTTCGCATCAAAGTGTTCTATACATTCGAGGTGCAAATTCCACATGGTTTCAAGTCTCTTGCTAAAGTATTCCCATTTTTTTTTAGAATTCATATTCCCTATTCCCGTTGGTTCTTCAATATTTATCCGCCGGAGTTTACCCCTTATGGGGGCGGACTCTTATAATCTCTTTTATTAAATGATTCCGCGTGTGCAAACAAGTTGCACACCCTACTGTCTGGGTTCACCTTTTTTAACACGTTCCCATTCACTTTTTAAGACCTTTTGTGCCAATGAAATTAGTTCTTCTTTCTTGCCATCCAAGTCACTTCCAATTTTTTCTGCTCGAACCTTTGCGAGACGACAAAGGGAGGTGGTTATATGATCTACTATCTTTACTATCTTAGCATGATCTTCTTCATTGGGATTAATAAGCAATTCTATCTTGTAATTGAGTTGAACTAGCTCCTCAATTCTTGGGATAGAGTGTTCGTCAGCGTAATTATTGCTTTTGAGACCATAAATCATGCTGGCCTTGGCATTGAAATCAGCTATAGCATCACGGAGATCATTGATCCAATGCTGTCGGCTTATAGTAACAGTGGAAGCACTGATTTGTCTTTTAGCAATTTTGAAGGAAACTATCGGCCCTACAATTACAGCGACAAGGGCTGTAAACGCGGCGATAATACTTATCATATTTTTCTCCTTTGCCTAACAATAATTATACAGTCTGTATAAGAAGTTACTGTTGCTTCTTCAATATTTATCCGCAGATGAACTATATGTTCCAAACAATTTTGAATGCCAGTAAATATTAGGTTTAGGTATATTATAGTTATTCAGCCAATATGAATAATCTTTATATATCAGCAGTGCAACATTAGAAACATAATTTAATAAATGTTTATAGCAGCTATTAACACCGTAGCCTATTTTTTCTCGTAACTCCACCTTTAAAAGTTGCTCAAGTTTTGTTCGATTACTATGATTAATTTGGTTTGGGGCATGAATAATTAACGCACCGTATAAAAATATTTCAATTAATTCCCTATTAGTAATAATCTGAGATCTGAAAGGGAAAATTTGAGCATTTAATAGCTTATCGAATGCTTTTCGCTCATGTTTTATCCATTGCTTTTTTGCATCATTATCTACAAAACGATTGTATGTATCACAGGCAAGCTTAAACAATTTATCATCTTCTGAAGAAAGTTGGCGGAAATATATTGATGCATAAACAAGTGATTCAAAATCAGGCAGGGTCGCAGATTCCGTGCAATTTTCTGTATATTGTATTCTCAGCTTACTTTTTGCCCATCTGCTTTCTACTATCTGCCTTTGAACTTGTATAAAATGGGCAATAATATCAGAATCATTTTGCCGCCATTTCTCAATATCCTTTATTGGAGACGGATCAAGCTGCAAAATACTTTTAGCATTTCCCCATATGATTGGCTTTTCATGACCCGTTAAATATCTCATTATTGTTATCTCATCCATCCTATTGGCGTTCTTGTCTTCGAAATAATCCGTTAAATAAAAGCCGTATATTGAATCGTATTTCTTATAGTCATCGCCCGATAGATCCGATTCTCTAAAAACATCTCTAAATTCCAGAATATCTTTGTTCTGCGGACCTTTTTTTTGAATAGCCAATATTCGTTGTAATACTGTAAAAGATATGTGCTCGCTATCTAATATCAGGTGCCGATCAAAAAAGGTTTTTGATTCTGTATCAAAGCATCTTATCTGCCACGTTATTAATATTCGTCTGGCTTCGAGCATCTTCATCCCATTCTAATTCCGGCAAATGTGCTAATGCCTTCTTCATAGCGGCATTATATCATTAAAATGTGAAAGAAGACAAGTTTTTTGCCTATGGCCCCTTGCAAACTATTGAGCAAGAATTTAGAATTATAGTTTATGGGAAAGAAATCTCCATCCGGTTCCAGGAAAGCGCAACGTGTTAATAAACCATCTGTCCTTGTCGATACGCGGGTAATTTATTGCGGTGATAATATCGAGCAGCTCAAAAAGTTTCCCGATGGGTGCGTTGACCTGATTTATATTGACCCGCCTTTTAACTCCAACCGCAACTACGAGGTCTTCTGGGGTGAGACAAAGGAAAAACGCTCCTTCGAGGACCGGCACGCATCCACGCAGGCATATATCGACTTTATGCGGCCGCGATGTGTCGAACTGCACCGCGTCCTAAAGAAAACCGGCTCGTTCTATTACCACTGCGACTGGCACGCCTCGCACTATGTAAAAATAATGTTAGACCAGATTTTCAGCGAGAACCAATTCCAAACGGAGCTCATATGGAAGAGAACTACCGCTCACGGTGATACGCGTGGATATGGCCATATCACCGACTCAATCTTCTTCTATACCCCCTCTTCCGGTTTTACTTGGAATCAGCACCTTCGCCCTTATGCAGAGGAACACATAAAAAGCTCATATCGTCAGATTGATCCTGAATCTGGCAAACGATTCATGTTGGCAGACCTAACAGGCGCAGGAACACGCAACGGCGAAACAGGACTTCCTTGGAGAGGCATAGATGTCACGGCGAAGAATCGTCATTGGATCAGGCCACCCACTGCACTTGACAAGATGGACTCGGAAGGACTTATTTACTGGCCAAAGAAAGGTAGTATGCCGAGATACAAGAAGTTTTTGGCTGAAGATGCTGGAATGCCATTGGACAACATCTGGACAGATATCCCCGCCATAGGCTCGCAATCATCGGAGCGTCTTGGCTATCCGACACAAAAACCATTAGCGTTATTAGACCGCATAATCAAAGCCAGCAGCAATGAAAACGATATTGTTCTTGATGCGTTTTGTGGCTGCGGGACGGCTTTGGTGGCGGCGGAGAATCTCGGCAGGCAGTGGATAGGTATTGATATGTCGCCGACGGCCTGCCGGGTGATGGCCAAGCGGCTGCGCGATGTATGCAAGATGAAAGAGGATGAGAAACTCTGGCGGATTGGGCGGGGCTTTATCGTTCGTGACCTGCCGTGGACCGAAAAGCAGCTTAGAGAAATCCCGCCGTTTGAATTCGAGAACTGGGCGGTCATCGCGCTTGGCGGCATTCCGAATAAGGCGCAGGTCGGCGATATGGGTATCGACGGGCGTATTTATCCGGTATCGGCCACACCGAAGAAGAAAGCCGGTGAGCTGGACTTTATGGACCTCTGGTATCCCATCCAGGTCAAGCAGAAAGACAAGGCCGGCAGGCCGGATATAGATTCCTTTGAGGCGGTGATGATGCGTGAAGACCGCACAAAAGGATTCTTCGTATCATTCGATTACTCATCCGATGCGATAAACGAGATACAGGCCTTTTTCAAAAAGACCGGCAAAAGCATAATCGCCCTGACCGTCAAAGAAATTCTCGAAGAACAAATCGCCCACAAGCTGGCATAAGCCCTAAACTATCAAAATCTCATATCCAGTCGATAGCTGCCGGTTGTCAGTGTAAGAGGTGCGAAATCCTCTATTGGGCCTAAATGAGGCCGGATTTATAGAAGAGTTACTGGTGATATTTTTTGGAGGGTTCGAAGATTCTCACTGTGTTTTTACCCGCTTGTTTGGCCCTATATAGTGCTCTGTCAGAGCCGCTTGTGATGTCCTCGGGATTGGTGTCGGCGTCATATTGACCAAGGCCCACACTAATTGATAGAGGTATGTGGTCTTTTTTCCAAATTGCCGGCGAATGCGCAACCGCATCGACCATACGCTCGGCAACAACAACGGCATCGGTGAGTGAAGTATTAGGCAAAATGACCGCAAACTCATCACCACCATACCGTGCTGCCGTATCGATTTGTCGAATGCACTCTTTTATCTTTCTGCTAATCTCTCGAATGACTTTGTCTCCGGCACGGTGTCCGTAGGTGTCGTTTATCTTTTTAAGATTATCAACATCAATCATAATCAGTGAGATTTGTCCGCCGTATCGGCGTGACCTCCATAGTTCCTTTTCCAGAATTTCGTAAAAAGTCTTGTGGTTAGCAAGACCCGTCAGCCCGTCTGTAGTGGCTTGATGCTGTATCCTTTCAAACAACTTTATATTGCCGATTGACGCACCAACCAACTGGCTAAACAGCCCTATCAGCGCGATGTCCTCCGAATCAAAGCGGTCGCAGTTTGCCTTATCTGCCAAATTGAGAACTCCAACTACTCTGTCCTGGCAAATAAGAGGAGCAATAGCACAATTTTTTGTCTTATAATTTCCTGCGAAGGCACGTTGTGATTTTCTGATTATGGGCTTTTTGTGGGTGTCTATGTCCCCTACCAGAATAAGCTCTTTACTTCTTACTGCCATTACCATTAGAGACGGAGGATTTTGATTCAGCGAGACTATTTTATTTATAAGAAATGAGTGATTATGCTTCTGCAGGTGCAGGATATTGCTTGTCTCATCAAGTATATACAGTGAAGCAAGTCTTGCGCCAACCAGATTCGGAATGTGTTTAATGCAAACATCCGTTATCTGTTCGAGGTCAAGACAATTTATCAACCGGGCTAACGGAGTTAGCTGCTCAATTAAGGGAATATTGCCGCCGGCCTTGTTATCGGTATTTTTAGAACTTTTATTTTTTTGGTGCATAGTTCAAGAGCTCTGCATCTTTGTCCAATCCACACAGTTTAAAGAGGAACCAATGGATTCATTTATCACTGTATCGGACATTTTCGTGACGACATTTGGGAAAAACACATCCTAAAGGCCGAAAAATGAGTCTGTTTTAATACTTGGTTAATGAAGGGCACTCAATAAGACGCGTCAGGAGCTTTAGAGAAGAAAATGGAGCTTCCTGTATAATCCATCAACTGAAGTTTTGTGGTAAGGTGTCGCGGAGAGCGAAAAAAATGCCAAAAAATTCTCAAAAAAATCAAAAAAAGGTTGACATCCGATAAAGGAGGTTTTACATTTTACAAAATGTAAAACCTCTTTGGCTGGCTTGTGTTGGCCGTTGTGGTTGTAAGAATAAACATAAGTGCTTTAATAACAGCAACATAAAACGGTTTGTCCTCGTGAGTGAAACGAAGTTACCTTATATGGCCGAACACAAGCCCGTATCCAGACGGGAATCTCAAAACCTCCACAATGGATTATTCTCTGAGAAAAACACGCTTTTAAGCTCCGCCTCAGCAGGATGAGAACAAAAATGACAGGAATTGGCCAGGTTAGAGTGATTCAGTTTTGTGCATATAACTGCACGCTGAAATTTCGGATTGGCCTGTGGCAGGTAGTTGGCTGTGTGGGACATAGGGCAAGTTGTTAATCTCTCGAATTTCAAAAAGTGACGTTTTGATTGACTTTAGTTTGAAAGGATTTTTGTGATGGGTCCGGAAATTCAAAGTCGCTCGTTACAAATACCTGACAAGCTCTATCGAATTGGAGAGTTAGTTCGCTATACTCCCTTTTCGCGGCAGACTATTCATAACTACACCATAATGGGACTTATTCGTGAGGTACAGTGGACTGAGGGCGGACATCGACTCTACGATAGTTCGGTATTTGAAAGGCTGTCGAAAATTATCGAGCTTAGGAAAACTAAAACTCTTTCCGAAATAAGACAGATTCTAAACAAAGAAAAGTCAACCGAAGAAACGTCGGACTAGAACTCTTTGCAATCAGAAAATATCTAAAACAGAAAAAGTAACAAGTAAAAACAGTTTTTTGCTCTTTGTGGTTGCTGCGATGGTAAGGTAGATACTCTGCTTTAAGAATCAGGGAAGGGATAACAGGTTCAGGGATGAGACATACAATTTTACCATTCGGAAGATATCTTTCCCCCTTTTTCCCACCTGTGTGCTTTATAAAAAAACTTATGGAGGGAAGCTGTTTATGAAAAGACAAGTTACTGATGTATGTGCTGAGCTGCTGTTTATTTCAAGGATGGTGGGCGGTATATGAATCTGGCGTCACTGATAACAGATAATATAGCAGAGCTGCTTGTTAAGATAATTGAATTCACACGAGTTCGCCACAAAATCCTTGCT
>Ga0307422_1001170_pt1 | contig 13875 bp, 16 predicted proteins | sample SalMarWE160290MG_FD_202153 | JGI IMG/M metagenome (GOLD analysis project Ga0307422, IMG submission 202153) | Salt marsh sediment microbial communities from the Plum Island Ecosystem LTER, Massachusetts, United States - WE1602-90 | ecosystem: Environmental > Aquatic > Marine > Intertidal zone >...
TTGGATTAATAAGAGCAGGAGCACCACCATCAGTATTCTATGAAAAACAGGTTTTTATGGGTTGCTTTCCCCTACCACCGGTCAACGCTCACTTCGTTCGCTATAGACCAGGTGGAATTCTTTCTTTTAATATTTTTATGGCTTCCGAAAAAACTCTGTTTGCTTTAAATACTAGAAATCGAAATCTTTAATCTCCTTTCAAGTAAATCACGTATATACTCTATCATGACTTTTTTTGTGTTTTAAAAAAGTTCATAAATTGTTCTAAAAAGGATTTTTTCATCTGAGATTTTTCAAGTAGTACATCTGCTAATTGAGACGAGGTTTTATCAATTCCAGGTGCACCCCAGTTTTCCCGTTCCCCTGGATAAATAGTATGATTAAGATTATTTGTTTCCTTCATGTCATCTTTTACTTTAACAATAGTTTCTGATCCATGTCCGGCGTTCCCGACTCTTAATTTTTTTGTAGTTACAATATCGAATTGCAGCTCATCGGCGGCTTTCAAAAGACTTTTATTCATTGCTTCTTCGATGTCATGTTCTATGTCTTCATCGGTATATTCATATCTAGGTTTTTGATGAGATGGGCGTGGTTCGGTTTTAGATGAAGAAATCAATGAAAGTGTGACATTTCCAAAGGCATTGCCCATAAGAAGAATTAAACCAAGAATGTACAAAATAAGGACGTAACTGATGGTAGGATAATACCAATTGTTCCTGTAATTAAACAAAAAAACGAGGATTGAACATATCGTGAAAAACAAACCCAAAGAACTAATGATTAATCCACTTTTTCGTTGGCGGATCATACAATTAATCCCGATAGATATAAGGATTAATCCACTTCCAATAACAGAAACGATAGATAAAATAATTTCAGATTCTGTTTGATAATGCACTTTAAAGAAAATAACCGATGCAGCACCTACAATAAGCAGGATGGTACCTGTGATAAATAAAAAGGTACCAATGTAAAATATTGATTCACCACGACGAGTTATTTGAGAATCGTCAGTAATGTTTTCCTCCATATGTTCCTTATTCCACATCCAGCATCCAATAGTAAGTAACAAAAATGAGTTTAAAAGCATTTTGAGTGAAATGGACAATTTATTAACCTTCAATTAAATAGTTTCAATCTCGAATAGAACATTGCTATCCTTCAATGCTGATTGTACCGTATCAGCAAACCAAATAAGTCCCTCGATTTCTGCTGATTCTTCGTCTCATTCATAGACAAAATCATAGTTACCCTTGTTTGCCTTAAACACTATTTTAATACTTTTAACGTCAATCTATGTGTTGGCTGCTGCGTTGGTTGGAGCAGATAACTTTATAATGGAGACCAATATAGCGGCTGAGAAATTTAGGTGGAAAACCATGATAAGTGCATACATATTGATATCTATGCGGCCAGGGAAATCTGATCGCATTATTGAAGAAATGAGAAAAATAGAGAATGCAGAAAAAATATCTGTAGTTGCAGGCGAGTATGATATTGTTGTGAGGGTACATGTAAAAACCCTGGAAAAACTTCTTGAGGTAACGGACAAACTTCAACTAATAGACGGCGTGAAAAAAACTACCACTCAAGTAATAGAAAAAGAAATATCATTATGATAATTAGAAGGAAGTATCTCTTTTACGCACTCGCGTTTACATCCGCAATTATTGCTGCAGGAACTTCAGCCATAGATGCAACAATCAGTGCTCTGTACATACCTAATGCTTGGGCCTTTGCTTTTTCGTGTTTTATTGTGGGTACGATTATTTCACTTATGATAGTTCTTGTTTTTTCAATACCCATAAGTAGAAAAGAAAGCCTCGGATCAAAACTTATCGACCCGTCCTTCAAAAGGGTTAGATTGGTACGAAAAGAGGAATTAAAATTACATGTGATTGCAGGGGCCGGAAATGCTATTCTTACCCTTGGCTTCTTATCATTGCTTTCAATACTTGGCGATCCATCAACAGTACTTCCTTTTTCCCAGATTGCGATATTGTATCTTGTCATCATTGAATCAGTTACAGAGAAGAACATGCCAACCATCTCTGAGATTCAATCTTCCATCATTGTTACTTTTGGCGCCATCCTTGTATCGATTTCATTAACTGGAAGCATTAGTTTAGAAGCGCTTGCCATTGTTTTTCTGGTAATAAATCCAGCATGGGTAGTCTTTTCAATTTATCAAAGAAAATTAAAATTATTGAAAATTGACAATAGACCCAACGATTCTCTAAATATTCGTTTATGGAACGTTATATTTGCATGTATTTTCACTATTGCGCTATTAATCACATCTGATTTTTTTATGGGTACCAATCATTTAATTGAAGGCATAACTGCTTCAATAGAACACTTTGATTGGGTTGCACTAACAATGGGCGTTACATTTTTTTCATATGTGTTTTACATACGTGCCCTTGGTATTGGAAAGGCAAGTGTTACACAGGCAGTACGTTCATCGGCTGTTATGTTTGCGATCCCATTTTCTATATTGATATCATATTTCAACATCATTCCACCATTTTCAACAGATCCTGTGATGATATTAATAAAAGCCATAGGTACGATCCTTGTAGTTCTTGGTATCATCTCATTTGCACTTGCTATGATGAAAGCATATGTTTTCATCAATGTTAAACCCGGTTATCCCATTGAGGAAACAATGAAGAACTTATGGAATATCCGTGGGGTGACACGTGTTACAGCCACTGCAGGTAAATATGATTTTATAATAAAGATACGGATACGAACCCTGGTAAAAGGTTATGAAAAAATTATCCGAAGGTTGGAAGAAATAGAGGCAATTAAAAAATTCAAATGGGAATCTGTGCTTAAAGAATGGGAAGAGATCTAATATAGTTCATTTGGAAAACTATTCCATTTTTCTCCATATTCAATGTTATTTAAGGGTAGTTATGATTGGTAAGATGTTAGAAAAATTAGCATATGTTTTAGTGAATCATTCTTTTGAACTGAATAAAAATGATTTGTTTATGATCAGTGAAAGCCATGCTGTAACCCAGTTGATAAAAGATGCATATAAACATGCAATGGGTGTTGGCACTTCAGCAAATTGAAAATATCGACAAGAAACTTGGTATTCTCAGTCCAGAAAATACTAGACACATGACAAATACCAATCCCAAAAAAACAGACCACGTATAGCACCACACAACAAGAAATATATGAAATATTTCTAAAACGAGCTACAAAAATGGCGAAGTGTATGCAGATGATGAGTTGATTCATATGAACGGTAAGTTTTTGCTCCAGATAATAAAAAAGCTATAAATATTGTCTTTTCATTCATTGTTTTTGCAATGTGTGGTATTGTTGGTATTATTGGGGGAGAACCAGTTTCGCGCCTAATCTATCATAGTTTGTTTGCTATCCAACATCGTGGTCAGTCATCTGCTGGTAAGCTTACATATGATGGGAACATTCATGTGACTAAGGATGCAGGTCTGGTTAGAGATGTTTTTGATGAAGAAAAAAAGATAGATACTCCTGGAAACGTAGGTATTGGTCATACTAGATATTCAACTGCAGGACTGGATGATGCAGAATCATTGAAAAAAAATGCGCAACCGGAATATCTGGTAAATCCCTTTCTTTCAGTGGTTCACAATGGCAACGTCTACAATTCTTCCGAGATATCAAAAATGACTAAACGGAAGCCAAGAACCGATTGTGATGTCCAATGGCTACTTTTGCCAATGGCAGATAATCTGTTTAAGAAAGAATTGAATGTTGACACGATTTTTGAAGCATGCAAAGATGTTATGAGTAAGGCGAAAGGTAGCTACTCCGCACTATTTCTTGCAGATTCAGGTGATAACCCTTTTCTTTTTGCAATGACAGATCCTTATAAAATTCGACCATTGGTGCTGGGGAAAGACAATGGAATGTATTGCCTTACTTCAGAGACGCGAGTTTTTAAGAAAATTAATTTTGAATATGTAAAGGACATACCCGGCGGATCAGTAATTATCATTGACAAGGATGGCACTATTTATGAAAAACAAATAATAAAGAAACATGAAAAACCCTGTATGTTCGAATATGTCTATTTTGCCAAACCAGATTCACGTATAAACGGACGATCTGTTCACAATGTCCGTGTTAAAATAGGGCGACTTCTTGCAAAAGAAAGTCCAGTTGGCGCAGATATTGTTGTCCCTGTACCTGAGTCAGGGCGACGTTATGCTACTGGTTTTTCACGAGAATCAGGCATACCGATAGATGAGGGATTAATGAAAGATAAGGACGAACGATCGTTTATCCGCCAGACACAAGAAAACAGAGACAAGGTTGTAAAGGAAGGTTTATCTTTCTTACGTTCTGTCCTTAATGGTAAACGTGTTGTGTTGGTTGATGATTCTATAGTCCGTGGTACAAATATTCGAAAACTAGTAAGAGGTGTAAAGGACGCTGGTGCAAAGGAAGTTCACATACGAATTGGTTGCCCACCATTAATCGCTCCTTGTTATCTAGGGATAGATATGCGAAGCAGAAAGGAGTTTTTGGCCCGTGACAACGGTGGCGAAATTAGAACCTTCGACAAAATTGCAAAAGAAGTTGGTGCAGATTCTTTGGCTTACATTAGTATGGATGGATTAAGGAGTGCCATAGGGTTTGATACATGTAGAGGATGTATTGATTTTCCGGATGGGTATCCTCCAGAAATAAGAAAGGATGCATTGAATCTTTTCAAGAAGGAAGGAAAAGGTATGCGTGCCTATGAATAAATATGGAAAAACTGCTGTCTATTCATAGGATTGGATTAGATATTTATGATAGAAATTACCACTGGCACAATTGAAGAACAAATCATCAAAATTCTACAAAAAACATATCCAATAGCGGTGTCGGAAATCGAAGAGAGTTTGCACGTGTCAAGAGAACGTATCATGAGGGTTCTGCAAAAATTTCAAGTTAAAGGTATAGTTCAGTTAGAGCCCCTCCCAGATAAAACATACATACGATTACGAAGACATGATTTTAAGTTCATTGGGAAAAAACGACAGAAAAAATTTATAAAACACCGCTCAGGACCAAAAAGACAAGAATCCGAAGAATATGATGGTATGATGTATTCCTAACAAAGAGGTTCGATTATATTAACCCAGATTATAGAGATTTCTTTTGGAACAGTTTTCTTTTTTTCCACAAGCTTCCGGTTCATAGCTTCCATCCAGTAATAAATTCTTCATGTTACACTATATAAACACTCTGTGTTATTTTGTCAAAATGCTATTTTTACACTTCAAAAATTTATATGCCATAAACTAAAAATCGAGCAGCTATGGGCTAAATCAAATCCTTTTTCACCCGATTACTTCTACGACATGTTTATTCACAACCAAAAACTCTACAAGTTCTTCGGATTCCTTCAGCTCTTTTAAAAGGTCATAATCCAGCACATGTTCATAATCGGATAAAACTCTACTCCCACTTGGAGACCAACTACCTATTTCTACATGATTCAAACTGAAGTCCTTTACACCTCCAAGTAGTGTAAACGATTCTGCTCTTATTTTGAATGGGCAAGAGGTACATTCTATGATTGTATCATATGGAACGTATGCGTTATCTGCATCATATACTGGCTCCACCTGTACAATTATCATATTTTTTCCACATTTAGGACATTTCATAGGTTTATTACCAGTTGTATCCCATGCCCCAGCTAGAATCTCCGTATCACTTTTATCATATCTCATTTTCGCTAATTCTTCCATCCATTATATTTATGTATGCTTCTAACATAAATACTTTGTGAAAAACGTCAAAATAATGCGAAAAGTCGCTATGTTAATAATCGATTAGTATATTTTGGATAAGTGAGGCTAATTTGATGAAAATCATAACGTTTCTTACTGATTTCAAAACGAAAAGCGGATATCCTGCTCAAATGAAAGGAGTAGTTTCATCTCTTACAAATGCTAGGTATGTTGATATAACCCATGATATAGCACCTCACAATATTCGTGAGGGGGCTTTTGTCCTTCGCACATGCGCGCCTTATTTTCCCGATGGGACGGTTCATGTAGCTGTTGTTGATCCAGGCGTAGGTACGGAAAGGAAAGGTATAGTAATTGCAACCAGGAGCCAGATATTGATTGGTCCAGACAATGGTCTTTTATTGCCAACAGCACATTTTGTCGTGTACGAGATTTCAAACAAAATGTATCTATCTGATTCTGTCTCGAATACATTTCATGGTAGAGATGTATTTGCTCCCACAGCAGCACAAATAATCAATGGCGTTCCCTTTGAAGAAATAGGTGGACAGATAGATGACTTTGTTGACCTGGATTTTGGAAGCGCTGAGATAATAAGTCAAACGGCTACTGGTAAAGTTATTTATATTGATTCATTTGGAAACATTATAACGAATATTGATGGTGCCAAGTTAAGAGATGCTCTAGATTATGATAAAAAAATCACTGTATTTATTAGTGGCAGGCGACGTGAGTTGCCTTTTGTAAAATCATATAACTTTGTAAAAAGGAGGCAATATCTTGTAACTATTGGCAGCAGTGATCTAACGGAAATTGGAATTAACCATGGAAATGCTGCACAAAAATTTGGAATAAAACCCGGTGATGAAATTAAAATATTATTCGACTAGTAGCGTTCCTTAGTTTTGCTTATGGTCGTGTAGACATTTCCTCCAACGTAATAAGTGGGTTTAATTCTCTTGTTGTCTAGCAAATCATCTGTGAATGCATTTTTATCAACCATTACGTTTACTACTTCCCCAATAAATACAGTATGATCTCCTAATGTCAACGTATCATAAAGTTTACACTCCAAATGAGAAAAACATTCTTTTATAATTGGAGTTTTTAAATTTTGAGCAGGTTCTAAGGTAAGATTCGCTTCCTTTATTTTATCGGTATTTCTGCCACTGTTTTTTCCACAGAAATTCACTTTGTCTACTATTTCGTAAGGAGCAAAGTTTACAACAAATTCCTTTGTCTTTTGTATCAAATTATGAGAATATCTACTAGGTGCCACAGAAATACCATATAATGGAGGATTTTTTGAAATTGGGGCATGCCATGCTATTGTGATGGCATTGGTTTTTCCCTTTTCATCGTTACATGTCACTAGAACTGCCTGTATGGGAAAGGCATAATAGTAGAACTTTTTTATGTTTCCATTAACTTTCATATACTGTAAACCTCCTCACAAACATAACCAGAAGACATGTTTTTAAAACTTTAGAATGGCATCCAATAGACCATGCCCGTAGTTTATACATCCAAAAGCGGTAAAATAATCTTCCTTGCTTACATAGTACTTTGAATCCTCATAGTATTGAGAGGCTAATTCCACGATTTTACTGTCTAACTGTTCAGGCTTTTTATCTTTTAGTTTATCAAGATTTTCTTCGAACATTACAATGTCTTTTTCTATCCTTGTTTTTTCATCCATGGTAATCCACATGGGAAAGACATGAACGTGGACATAAGGTTTTCTCTAAAAACTATGTAGTTATGCACATCATTGATTTTACCATTTAGATGAAATTTCTTCTCATAGATAGCATGTCATTTTTTGATTTTTTATGGCTTGCATGTACGCTCTATTTTAAAATAACTACATTATCCCTTACTGTCCAAGCAGGGTAATGCATATCAGAGTTTTTAAAGCATTATTGTTCCTTACCTCTATATCCTATAGGAAAAATAATGTTCTGACGGAAAGTTAAATAATGCAGTAGCCTATTCAATTTGATAGGTGATTTGGTAAAATGGGAATCTATAAGATAATAGATATAGTTGGAACTTCAGATAAGAGTTTCAGCGATGCTGCAAAAAATGCAGTAAACGAAGCATCAGAAACTGTGAAGAAGATACGAAGGGCAGAGGTTACAAAATTTGATGTGAAAGTAGAAGGCGATAATGTTACTTTATACAGAGCAGAAATGAAGATAGCTTTTGAAATAGAAAGGTAGTAACTCCTTTCTTTTTTTCTTATTTACATCCATCAAAAAGGTAGAGATAACGTGTATATCTAATGTTTTTGGTAATGATAAAATCATTCTCAGAAAAATTATGAATTTAATCTACTCATGATATTATATTAAAATCAGCGAAAGCAATAAGAAGCGTTTTTGGGATTGGTGAGCAAGACTATTTTTTATCTTCTGATCTTCAATACCCAAAGTTTTACACCGCTCTGTCCAAATACCCTAACACTACGATGCCCTCCAATTTAATCGGATTTACCCCCGATAAAATTCTGGATTTAACTAATGCCAAAACACCCTCCAATTTAATCGGATTTCTGGCGATATAATATGAAAAAATATTACTAATTTTTCTCCTGTTAGCTAAAAATTTGAGTAGTGTGTATAAATATGTAAAATGTTTTGTCGTTTTTCCCCCGACAAAATAGAAAACTATTTAAACTTGCAAAGTCACGTTATTATTAAAATAAATAAATAAATTTGGTGTAGTACTAATGAGGAAAATGTGGAGTACAAGGGATAAAAGCGTAGAGTTGGCAGTGCGTGAGGTATTGAAATCGCGTGCACGATCGCGCATATATATTCTCCTCCTTAGAAAAGACGGGGCGAAGGCTGAACAGATAATAAAAGGGTCAAGACTTCATCCAAGCACCGTGAGAGAAACCCTTTCAAAAATGTATGATCAAAAGTTGATTTATAGGAAAAAAATTAAAAATGATAGCATAGGAAAAAACCCCTACATATATTATGCAATTCCTCCTGTAAATCTTTTAAAAAGATACGCAGATGAAATAGAGGATAAACTAAACAAAATTGCAAATCTTATGCCCTCAAAGGGCAATACAAAAAGACATAAACCTGTCAAGATCAAGATCTATGAAGGAGAAGATGATGCATGAACATTAAACCATTGGCAAAACTATTGGTACAACGGCCAAGAACGGTTATACTGGTGTTTACCATAATTACGCTTCTCATAGGTTCTCAGGCAACCAATATTTACATGGAATCGAACTTAGCTACTTTCCTTCCTCCGGATGATCCAACAACACAGCTGTGGATGAAAATAGATAAGGAATTTCAAATTGGATCTACAATTATAATTTATGTTGAGGCAGACGACATTCGTGACCCAGAAGTTTTGAAGGAAATGGATCGAGTCAGCTCCAGTCCAAAGGTAAACAAATTTGAAAGCGATGAAGGTAAATTGGACGGTATTTATTCTGTAAGAAGTCTAGCGTCCTACATAAAAAAGGAGAATGCCAAACCATCTGTCATAGGCGGACTGGGTGGTACCGGAAAAAATGAAATCCCTGATGACGAAAATCTCATCTCGAGGTATATGTCAAGATATACAATCCAAGAGCTGAAAGGTTCTCTCTTTACAAATACGTATGACGTCGCTGTAATTCTATTACAACTCTCTGGAGATGTAGATTATAATGAGTTATTGGAGCAAACTAAGTATTCCATCGATCATAGAGGGACCTTTTATTCAGAGATGACTGTGACAGGCACTGCTGCAATGCAAGAGGCAATCCAAAAAGCTAGCATGGACTATTTTAAGACCATTTTCCTCGTTGCGATACTCTTGGTTTCCATTGTTCTGTTCATATTTCATAGGAACTTTAAAGGCATTCTAATTGCTCTTTTACCAACAGCATATGCTATCGCATTAACGTTTGGTGTTTTAGGTATAGTTCAGCCGCAATTAACTCTTATCTCTGTCTCGATAGTGGCACTACTTTTGGGTTTGGGTGTGGATTATTCAATCCACATTATGAATAGATTTGCAGAAGAGCAATCAGTTAAAAATAAGATAGAAAGGATGGAAAAAATACTTAATTCTACAGGTAAAGCGATTTTACTTTCTACAATTACTACAATAATAGGATTTGCATCTCTAATGATATCCAGCATGTCACCGGTGGTAATCTTTGGTTTTGGCTCTGCAATAGGAATTCTGTTCTGCTTTATCTCCGCAATTTTGTTGGCTCCTGCTCTTTCATTAATATTGAATTTTGAGAAAGATAACAAGACGCCTAGTTGGGAAAAACTTGCAAAGTTTATTCTTTTAAACAAGAGAAGAGTTGTTGTTATAGCCTGTTTTTTTGCAGTGATGTCTATAATTGTTATGCCTCAAATAAAGACTGACGTCAATTATTTAGATATGGTTCCCTCTGGCATACCTGAACTAGAGAAATTGCAAGAGTATTCTAATAACTTTGGTGGGGCAAACTTTAATGGATTATTGGTTGAAACAGCGCCTCAAGGACTTACACATCCTGAAACCATAGATGCAATATATGATATGGAAGTGGAGATGAGAAAAGAGGGGGTTGATCTCTATTCTATAGCTGATGAACTAAAAAAGGTAAATGAAATTCTAAAGAGAGATGAGATAATCGAAAGATTGGGTGAGCTTGTAGATGTAGATACTATCGTGTTTGACACTATAGCCGAAGAGGGATTGGTTGATGAGGATTTTTCTAAAACACTAATTCTTGTTTATATTCCAATGGGAATGAGCATGGAGGAGAGTGAAGATTTAGTGAATAAGGTCAACTACATTGCATCGACTACGGTCATACCTCATAATGGTCATGTCTCTCAGCTTACTGGCCAGGATGCCATAAATGTTGCAATTAACAAAAAATTGACCGATGAACAAACCCGCTCCATGATAATAGCGTTGTTGCTAGTATTGGCGGCGTTGATTTTAATATTCAATTCATCCATATATGGATTTTTAACGATGATTCCTGTCGCTTTTGTTCTACTGTGGGAACCAGGATTTCTTGTAGCATTTGATATCCCACTCTCAGTTATGACCATTTCTATAGCATCTATTATGATTGGTATTGGTATAGACTATGGAGTACATATTACGCATAGAGTTAGGGAAGAAATGGAAGGAGGGTTATCTAAGATGGATGCCACAAAAATTGCAATTGAAAAAACAGGATCATCGCTGGTCGAAGCAGCATTTACAACGATTGCGGGCATGTCTGCCATCTTCTTTGTAAATATTGCAGCTCTTCAGCAATTTGCTCTTGTTATTGTACTGATGACTGCACTTTCATGTATAGGGGCTGCCATGATATTACCGGCATTTTACGACTTTAAATTTGTCAAATAAAATACTACTTTTTTGTATTTGTTCAAATTAGGATAGGCATATTCTTTTTTCAAATTCCATTAGATATGTTGATTATTTTGTAAATATCTATCTGGTAAGGGTCTTGATCCCTTGTTTACTTCCAACTATCACATCATCAGTCAGGCCAATAAATAACCCATTTTCTACAACGCCAGGGATATTGTTGATATCAACTTCAAGCTGTTCAGGATCATCTATCCTTTCAAATTCGCAGTCCAAAATATAGTTGGAATTGTCTGTTATATATGGATCTCTCATGATTTTTCTCAACTTTACATTGCAACCAAATTCTTCAAGTTTATTTTTCGTTGAAGACCAACCATACTTTACAACCTCTACCGGTAGAGGAAAGTCAATTCCCAGTGCTTTAACAACCTTTGTTTCATCAATGATTATAATCTCTCTTTTTGAATGATATGCAACAATTTTTTCTCTTGTTAAAGCCCCTCCGCCACCTTTTATAAGATTAAGTTCAGAGTCGACTTCATCTGCACCATCGATGGTAAGATCAATCTCTGGGTTTTCTTCCATGGTTGTGAGAGAAATACTTTCCTCTTTAGCAATTTTTCTGGTATGCATAGATGTTGGTATGCCTTTAATATCTAGCCCATTTTTTACCATCTCGCCTAGTTTTTTAAGGGCGTACTCAACAGTGGAGCCTGTGCCAAGTCCCAAAGTCATCCCGCTTTCAACGTATTCAACTGCCTTTTCTGCCGCTAATTTTTTCATCTCCTCTTGTTCCAATGATTCACCAATTATGTAATAGCGAATTAGTACAAAAATTTATACTTAACATTTAGATTACAGGTATGAGATTATGTTAGCAGAATGCAAAGAACATGGATATTACCGTGGCGATTCTTGCCCGGTTTGTAATAAAGATGGAAAATTCTTGATGAATGACCAGGAGCTCAGCTCTTTAAGCCATATTCTGGCTGGTGCATTGCGTCATTTCCCTGAGAAACTTGGATTGATGATGGATGGGAAAGGCTGGGTGGATATTTCTCTGCTAATTGATGCAATAGGCACAAGCAGGTCAGGCTTCAAATGGCTCCGTGTCCACCATATAAAAGCAATGGCGTCTACCGATGAAAGAGGTAGATATCAGATCGATGGGGGAATGATTCGAGCGACATATGCCCACTCTATTGATGTGAATCTGGACGATCTTCCTCTTGCAGACATAGATAATTTTTATTATCCAGTTACAGAGGAGGAAGCAGATATGATTGTTGAAGGTGGGCTGTATCCCGTTGATCGAAAGAAGGTACATCTCAGTGGAAGTATAGAAAAGGCTGTTGAAGCCGGAAGAGTAAGAACTGAGGAACCTCTTATTTTGAAGATAGATGGTGCAAAGGCAAAAAAGGATGGAATAATGATATATCATGCCGGCAAAGATGTATATATCACCGATGGTATTGATGCCGAATACATATCCAGTGTAGATGATTCGGAAGTGAAGAAAGTATTGAAAGAAAAACATTAATAAACAATATTTGATCTTGGCGCATCTCTTTATTTTGGGCTTGTAGCTCAGCTAGGTAGAACAAGCTAATTCGATCTGCTCTTATGTACTTATCAAAAATTATTTTGTTATACAGTATAACAAAAAAGGGTTCAACCCACCTTTTGAACCCGACAGGGTGTAAAAAAAACTAAACTATGACAAAAATAAAGAAATATTTAAATAATGTTCTCTGATTATGTCATATATGAATGAGTTGGATCTAATAATATTTCAAATTTCACATGAACATATTACAACAGTAGAGATACAAAAAAAAATAAAAACAGAATATAAAAAAAGAGTGGCACGAAAAACAATTTACACTAGCATTCATAGATTAGAAAAGTTGGGATTCTTAACAAAAAAAAATAAAGGTAGAAAGATATTAATTCAACAGGCAGCTATACCTTTAGCATCCTATCTAAATACGTTAATTGAAAACTATCCTCACTTAGTAAATAAAGGTATTTTTAAAGAAACATCTTTGAACATTTTATTGACATTGCTTCATAACAAAAATACGGCTAAGTGCATAGCAGATGCTGTTGGTATTAGTTTAAGAAACACAAAAAGGCATTTATCCAAATTTCACAAACTTGCGATTATAAAAAAGCAAAATAAAGAAAAAACTACAAATGAACATATCTGGGAACTAAACAAAATAAACGAAGAGTTAATGAAATTTCTTGAATCATATGAAGAATTCAGGGCTTTAAAAATAACTAAATCTCTTGATACAAATGCAGCCCTTATCTGGCTAAATGGAATAGAGTTTCTGATAAAATCTCAAAAAAGTATACAAAAAACAAACTTCAAAAAAACGGGTGCAGCGGTTTTGAAAAGATATGGATTAAAATTATTATCTGCGGATAACTTTTTTTTCTATACTCATAGAAAATTAAATATCTGGGATCATGCTTTTTTAACCGTAATTTCTCGGAGACAGGATCCAACTCAATTACGTTATTTAGCGTATCTTTATAAGAAACATATTGATACTAAGAATGAATTTGAGTCAAAAGGAAACTATTACGATAAAAAGGCAATGATTTCAGTCCTTGATTTTTTCTGTAATAAAAAGGAATCACCTGAATTAAAATTTGAATACATAGAAGAATTAGAACAGTTATATGCTGGGTAATTATGAATGAACACGGATATAATACTCAAGACTGGAGTTACATAAAAAACGAACTAATGGAGGTAGATAAACTTCTA
>Ga0307422_1001171_pt1 | contig 13872 bp, 20 predicted proteins | sample SalMarWE160290MG_FD_202153 | JGI IMG/M metagenome (GOLD analysis project Ga0307422, IMG submission 202153) | Salt marsh sediment microbial communities from the Plum Island Ecosystem LTER, Massachusetts, United States - WE1602-90 | ecosystem: Environmental > Aquatic > Marine > Intertidal zone >...
AAATATAAAAAAGAACATATAAAATCAGATGGTAGAAGATTGATTGGCGGCGGTCCACGAGACTTACAAAGACGACAACAACAAACAGAAACTGTTATAGACCACAGCGACGTTATAAGAGAGTTTAAAGACGAAGTAAACAGGTTGTCTGAGGAATTGAAAGAAAGACCTGTAATTGATGGTTTTTCTGGTGAGCAGATGGATAATGAAATCAGGGCTGCAGTAACAGAAGCTGTTAGTGAATTAAAAAAAGAATTAAAAGATTATCATAAGAAAGAAGAACAGCTTATAAAAGAATTGAAAGAAAAAGATAATCTATTGGAAAAAATCAAAGATAAATATAACAAAGAAATAAAAAATTTAATGAAAGAGCACAGCGAAAAGTTAGAGAAATTAACCACATCCTTTATAGAAAGCACGGCACAAAATAAAAATACTGAAGATGATTATATAGAGAACGACAGACCAAAGATAAAAGCTGAATTTATTGATCCTTTAGAAGAAGATGCTGGTATAACATTAGAACCATTTTTAGATATTAAAGGTTCTTCAACAAATGATCAAGAGAATATGTTTGGTAAAATAGACAAGTTAAAGGGAATATTAGGAAAGCTCCCGTCTAAATAATTAGGAGGAAAGTTATAATGAGTAATGGAAAAGGTTTAGATATAGGAACTAATATGATCGTGGCTGCTGAATTAAGTAATGATGGTAAGGCACATTTTAAAATGCAGCGAGATGCTTTTTATAAAATAGTTTCTAAGTCAGAAGTTAATAGACATAGTGTAAGAACAGCATTAGAAAAAAGAGGCGCTAATTTTATAGTTGATGGGGTTGACTTTATAGTTGTGGGTGAAGATGCTTTAGAAATAGCTATTGAGCGAAATGATGTTGCTAAAAGACCTCTTAGAAAAGGTATATTATCACCAAAAGAAAAAAATTCATTACCTATGTTAAAATTAATAATTAAAAATTTGATAGGTGAAGGTGATGGTGGTATTATTATTTTTTCTGTACCGGCAAAGCCTATAGATACTAGTTTTGATATAGTTTATCATACGGAAATGATGAAAAGGTATTTAAAGGAAATGGGTTATAATGCTATACCAATAAATGAAGGTTTTGCTATTGGTCTAAGTGAGTTGTTAGATAAAGAACACCTAACTGGTATATGTTTATCCTATGGTGCTGGTATGACTAATGCTGCCGTTCTTCACGAAGGCGACCCACTTATTGAATTCTCAATGGCCCGCGGAGGAGATTTTATTGATAGTTCAGTTGGAAATGCTTTAGATGAATCACCAAGCCTTATTCAGTTAGAAAAAGAGTCAGGTGTGGATTTGATAAATCCTAGTAATAAAATTATAGAAGCAGTGTCAGTTTATTATTCATCTGTAATAAACTACACACTTGAAAATATAATTTATGAGTTAAATAATAAGAAAAACGAATTACCTAAATTTAGATCACCAGTTCCTATAATTGTATCTGGTGGATTAGCGCTTGCAAAAGGATTTTTAACTAAGGTTAAAAAAAGTTTGAGTAATTTGGATTTTCCTATAGAGATTAGTGATGTTAGAAGAGCTGGCAATCCAATGACTGCTGTAGCCAATGGGTGTCTTTTAGCAGCACAACTATAATAAGAATTAATCATCATTATAATTATATCAATAAAGGAGGAAATAAATGTTAGATATAATTCTTTGGCCAGTAAAAGCTTGGTATACTACACTTTTAATTATTCTTATAGCAGATAAGATAGTTGCTATAACACCGGTTCCTTGGGATGATTTGATTGTTACATCAGCGAAGAAAATAACAAAATTAATTATGAGCGCAATAGATAACACAATAGCCTACTTAATTGTTAAACCTATAAAATGGGTTTTGAGTTTAAAAAAACCGGCAAATGAAGAAAAGATTATTGATAATAAGAAATAAATAAGTGTTATATAATGATGATTAAAATAATAAATATTTTTTAAAAGGAGATTTAAAGTTATGAGTGAGAGATTTTTAGGGGAAGTAAAATGGTTTAGTAACGAAAGAGGTTTTGGTTTTTTGATTACAGAAGGAAGTGAAGAAGAATATTTTGTACATTTTACCAGCATTGAAATGGATGGATTTAAAACATTAAAAGCTGGACAAAAAGTGTCCTTTGTTCTTGAAGAAGAGGAAAAAGGTTTGCAGGCCAAACAAGTTAAAGTTGAAGGATAAGTATTAAATGTAACTGTCCATTCTATCCAACGGACTTAAAAATAAACTGAGGCTTTAGTCCGTAGCCTGAAAAAAGGAGGGGTAATAATGGTGTATAAAGATAATTTTATAGTAGTAATAAAACACAAGGGTGAAATAATGAGGGAATTAGATGGATGTGTAAAACTTCCGTTTGGTTCTGAATATTCTATTTTACTAAAAAACAAAGATTCTAGAAAAGCAGTTGCTAGTATTGAGATCGATGGTGAAGATGTTATGAATGGTCATAGATACATAGTTCCTGCTAATTCCACTAGAGAACTAAAAGGTTTTTTTAAAGGAATGAATGCTAGAAATAGATTTCGATTTATTAAAAAGACTAAAGAGATTGCGGAATTCAGAGGTGATAGGTTAGATGATGGTTTGGTCAGGGTTGAATTTTGGTACGAACAAAAACAAGAACAACCATGGATTATATATAATAACTGGCCATATAATCTAGATTTTATTATAGGAGATTGGAAATCTAGTGATTCTAATAAAGGTCTTACTAATGATATGAGTGGAATTTATTATATGTCGAATACAGCTAGTTTTATTAACAACAATGAAGATACTGTAAGTTGTTCATGTAATGTTTCACACCCATCGCGTGATGATGGTATTACTGTAAAAGGTTCTAAGACTAATCAACAATTTAGTTATGGGTATGTAAATACTCTTGAAACTAGTTCATCAGTGATTATTATTAAATTAGTTGGCGAGATTAGAAAAATGAACAAAGTTGTTAAAGTTAGAAGACCTATTATGGTAAGAACTAAGATCCAATGTCCAACGTGTGGTAGAAAATGGAAATCTTCAATGAAGTTTTGTGGGAATTGTTCCACAGCGTTAAATTAAAATAATAGAATGGACAGTTACATCCAAGGAGTTAGAAATGCTTTTAGCAGAATTATTAATGAGAAAAAAACATATTGAATTACAAATAGTTGAATTAAAAAACTATTTGATTACTGACGAAGAGTCAATCAATACAAATGAAACTTTAACTAAATTATATGAGTTAGAGGATCAAGATCAAAAATATAGGTTGCTTATAAGAAAGGCTAATAGTCAAATAGAAGTTTTAATAGGTAATAGTAAAGTGTCTTTAGCTACTGCAATTGAATTAAGAGATAATTTAGATAATAAAATAGATATTCTTAGTGATTTAATAAATGCTAATAAAAGATCCTTAGATATTTTTAATTTAATAACACAGCGTTCTAAATTGGTAGAAGAATATATTATGGTTTATAAAGCTATTAAAATAGGCGATTGGAGTAGTGAAATTGATTAAAAAGCTATGGGTAAAATTCAATGGTATGGACATTAAATGTTTTTGTAATGAAAATGACCGTAAATGTAGAGACGAAGAATGTAGGGAGTATGTTGTTAGGTTTATTGAAATAGTAAGAAGTAAACCACCAATTATTAAATTAGATAATACAGAGCAACAGTTAAAACAAGCTATTAGAAAGCTAAAAAAATCTGAAACAGAGTTGTCTAAAACTATTAATAAATTTAAGATAAGATAAAGGAAGTGGATACTTATAAAAAGAAATTATCAGAAGACATTTTAAAAGCTATAACTAATTTTGGAAAAATTACTGGTGTAGAAGTTTTTAATATTGAGTTTGAAAGAGTGGCTATTTCTACACTGGAGTATCCTTATGATACAATACTTATTCATAAGATAGATTTTACATTGAAATAATGATTTAAAGGAGGAAAAGGAATGATCATTGGTATATCAGGCAAAGCCAGATCTGGCAAAGACACGTTTGCTAAAATGTTGGCGGAGGAACTACAAAGGAAAGAAGGACAGGCATATGTTTTAATGGCATATGCACATGAACTCAAATTGAGAGTTCAAAAAGATTTTGATATGTCTTACGAACAATTGTGGGGAGACGAGAAAGAAATTCCAGATAAAAGATACCCTAAACCAGATGGTGATGGGTTTTGGACCCCCCGCGAAATATTACAAGCATATGGTCAATTCTTCAGGACAATTGATTATGATTTTTGGGTGAAATATTTATTTAGGGTTATTGAAGAAAAAGAATATAAAGATGTAATAATTACTGATGTTAGGCATATTAATGAGGTTGATGCTGTTATTAATAATGGTGGTTATCATACCAGAGTAGAACGTGAGGATAAGGATGGTGTTCATAACGAACAACATATATCCGAGACAGCATTAGATAATGGCCATAGAGTAGATTTTAAAGTTTCAAATAATGGTACATTAGATGATTTAAGAGACAGAGCTAAAGATGTAGTAAGATTTTTAATTAGTAGTGAAAAAATGGTAAATAAGTTAATAAAGAAAGGAGATTAAAAATGGCAGCAAAAAATAAAGGATTGAATATCAGTATTGATAAAGACGAAGTTATGTATACCAACATTTCAAAATCAAAAGATGGTTATAACTCTGCCAGAATTGTTGTTAAACGTGGTGATAAGGAGTATATGAGTATTAGTTATGAGTGGGAAGGTGACGGTGTTCCTGGATTTGCTATGGATCTTATGGGTTTTATGAAAGCCAGTGAGCTTGAACCTAATAAAGTTTTAGATGAGAAAGCTTATTCTGAATATGCGCACCGACCAACCAAAAAAGAGAAAAAAGATAAAGAATCTGATTTGGAGGATGAATAAGAAATAGCCAGCACATGTCAACGTCATTGTGAAGATCAGGCAGATAATATGTATGATAGAAACGATAAACGTTGGAAAGACTTGTATAGATCGTGTATAGATATATGTAAAAGTTTAGAATTATCTGCTGATAAAAAGAAACACAACTGTCCTCCTGGGAAACGTTGGTGAGGTATTCGTAAAAAGTGTGTGCCTAAATAGTTAATTTAGGAAATTTATTGAAAGGGGTAATTTAAATGCCAATTAGTATAGAAGAATTCAGTGAACCAAAATGGATCAGACTTAGAAAAAGATATACTATAGCTGGTATTGAAGATAGTAAATCAAGATTTATAAATTATGAAAATTATCCCCGTAGTTATAGGGGAGGAGATATAAAAAGGCCAGGATATAATCCAAATCACCAATCTACTCGTATAGAGAGAATAAATTTAAGGAGTGATAGTTTAACACTAAAACCATATTAAGGAAAGGATTTATTTATGGATAGAAAGGATATTTATAAAATTATTGATAATGAAAGAGACTATCAGGATAAAAAATGGAGTTATAGACCATCATTACCAGTAGCAGATGAATTATTAATAATGAGAAGTTATTTTAATAAAGCTATGGATGCTTATGTTGGTGTGATGGGTGAAAGAATGTCGTTGGATCGTATAAGGAAAGTGGTAGCTATAGGTATCAGGTGTTTGGAAAACCATGAGAGTAGTGAAAAAATTAGAAGGTAGTGGAAAAGGAGATATTAAATGGTTTCTGTAGAAGAAAAAATTGCTACATTTGAAGATGAATTAAAATTAATATTCGATGAAGATATAAAAGAGTTTACAAAACTTTGTGTTGTTGCTGCTCCAGATTATTTTTTTACTGATTGTCCAGCGTCATCGACAGGCAAATATCATCCTGTTAGTGAATTAGGAGCTGATGGTACTATATTACATACAAAGAAGGTTTTTACTGTTGCTTATGAGTTATGTAGAGGTCTTGATTGTGAACAAAACAGAGACGAGATTTTAAGTGCATGTATTATACATGATTTAAGAAAGCAAGGATTGACTAAATCAGGACATACTACTAAAAACCATCCAGATTTAGCTGCTAAATTAGTAGAAGAAGTCCAAAGAGATACAATGCTTTTAAGTGACGAATCATTTAATTTAATAAGGAACATGGTAGGATATCATTATGGTTTATGGTCTTCTGGTGAATGGCGAAAGCCTCTGTCTAAATTTACACCAGAGGAATTATGTGTCTATATATCTGATTATGTTGCTTCTAAAAGATGTGTAGAAGTAAATTATAGGAGATAATATATGGCTGATTTTAAGATAGAAGGTGATTTAGGTATTGGAGAACTTTCCCCAGGTTCTACTGGTCGTAGATGGGAACCAGAGGAAGGTGTGGGTAAATTGAAAAAGAGAATTCACAAAGAAAGTAGTTATGCTGATCATCATAAAAATTTACCTTTTAAGTTTTCTAAACCTAAACATGGCAATCGTAAACAGTATATGAAATGTACTAATTGTGGGGAGATAGTATATGTTTCTGTAAATACTGTTGGTATTATTTGTAACAATTGTAAGGCATATGTGAATGTCAAGGAGGTGTAAATGAGTGAAAAATAACAATAAGAATGGAGAGGAATCTAAACCTAGAGGGCGTCCTCTTGGTTTTAAATTAAGTGAGGAAAGTAAAAAGGCTATAAGTGAATCAAAAAAAGGACAAAGGCATAAACAGGAAACTAAAGATAAGATTTCAAGATCTTTGATAATATATTTTAGAAAACTAAACTCTTTTTCAGAGGAAATAGAAAATAGATATTGTAGAGCGGATGATGATAATACTTGTGGTTGGGTTCAAAGTGTAAGATCTAAATTAGATAATTTAGATGATGTTTTAACAAGAAAATCTATGTTTAGTAAAAACAGAATAGAGATGACTTGTGGTAATAATATAGAGTATTTCAGTCATAATTTAACACCTGAAATACTTCTTTTGTTTAAAGAGTTTTGTAGAATTAACAATTTAGATCCAGACAAGGTTTATGATGATATAGAATAATTTGAGGGCGGTGAGTTTATTGCAAAAGAAAAAGATGGGAAGACCTAAGAATCCTCCAAAACCACAAGAGATGTTAAAAGATGTAATCCCGATAGATGATATATTTGAAGAAGATGAAAAAACTATTTATTATTCATTAGTAGATATATATCTAAATGACTTTGATAAAGACGATCTTACATCCAGTGATATGGATGATATAATGAGTCTTGCTACTAATAAAGTTTTAGAAATAAGATTGTTAAAGAGTAGTAAAGGTAATGCTGATAAACAATTAGATGTATCAAACGCTATAGAGAAGTTAAGAAAACAAACTGAGAAAATAAAAGATAATTTATCGAGTCGTAGAAAGGATAGAATAAATCCACACGAACATAAAGGTTTTTCCATTGTTGATCTTGCAGTAGCATACGATCAAGAAAGGAAAAAAAGATTTGCTGATAGAGTTAGGATGAATAAACAAGAAGAAAAGGATATTTTAACTGAATACAACAAGTTTGAAGGAAATAAAAATGATATAGATGTGAAAATAAAAGACGATAATGAGGGTCTGTAATGGTTAATAATAAAAACATGAAGATTATAATGGACCAGGGTACAGAGCTTATAGAATATTATCGTCAAAACCCATGTGTTGCAGCATTTGATCTTTGCAGAGCAGACCTAGCCCCAATTCAAAGAATAGTATTTCAAGACATGTGGTTTAAAAATTATGTAATCGGGGTTATGGGGCGTGGCTGCGGAAAATCGAATGATATAAATAGTTTATCGTTTATAGATGGTAAAGGTCTCTGTTATTTATATGAAGAATTTCCCAAAGTTCCTTCTTTCTTACCAGATGGTGAAACTATGGAATTATCACACGATGGTTCCATATATACTTCTAATGGTTTTAAACCAATAAAAAATATATCTCTTGAAAAAAATATATCTGGATTAAAACTAAAGACGAAGGCTGGTTTTGAAAACAAAGGTAGTGTGCATCACCCACTTTTAACAATTGATAAACAAGGAAATTTTTATTATAAACAATTACAAGAATTCAAAGCTGGAGACTATGTTTGTATTCAACGAGGTCAGAATGTTTTTGGAAAGACCAAACTTCCTAATGGTGATGCCTATTTAATGGGATTATTCATTGGGGATGGAAGTATTGGAGAAAAGGCAGGAACACCAAGTATTACCATCTCTGATAAAGAGATAGAAAATTTTTGTATAGATTATTGTGATGTTAACAATGTTGATTATAGAATAAAACATAAAACTACTTCTGAAATAACAATTGATATTTATTTTAAAGGTTTTTGGCAGTTTTTCGAGAAGTATAATATAAAAAAATGTTTATCTTACCACAAAGAAGTTCCTAAAATTATAAGATCTTCTGATAAAAATACACAAATAAATTTTCTAAAAGGATTATTTGATACGGATGGTGGTTTTGAAAAAACAGGTGTTGTAACATTATGTTCTGTTTCTAAAAAACTTATAAAAGAAGTTCAAATGATGTTATTAAATTTTGGAATCATAAGCGGAGTTAGAAAGAAAAAAACCAAATCTAAGTTCGGCAAAGCTTTCATTTTAACTATAGGATCAGATGATGTAAAATTATTTTATGAACTCATTGGTTTTAATGTAAAATATAAGCAGAGACTATTAAAAAATAGTTTAAACAATAAAAAATTAAACACCAATAAAAATATTATACCATTTGTTAAGAACACCATAGTAAAAGAATTAGCAGAGAAATATGGCAGTGCTAGATCTTTCAGCAAGCTGTTTTCAGATAAAAGATATAGATTTGATGACGGCAATAGAAAAAATTTATCATATTGCGTTTTAAACAAGATAATAAATACAGCAGAATTTTATAGTGTGGATCAGAATATTTATAATAAATTATTAACTATTGGTAATAGAAATTATTATTTTGATGAGGTTAAATCTATAAACAACTGGGCCGGAGATTGTTATGATTTTGAAATGAATATGGAGGATACTATAGAACCTAATTATTTTAGTAATGGTTTTATAAATCATAATACCTATATGCAAGGACTTCTTGCTGTTTTACATTGTTTATTATATCCTGGATATAGAGTTGGTTTAATTGCCCCCACATTTCGTCAGTCTAAAATGATGTTTTCCGAAGTTGAAAAATTATATAGTAAATCTGATATAGTTCGACAGGCATGTGAAAAAAAGCCTACTAGAGGCACTGACACATGTTTCCTGAGGTTTAAAGCTGTAGGAGGTAATAGTGGGTCATATATAGAGGCACTTCCATTAGGCGTAGATGGTGCTAAAATTAGAGGGTCTCGTTTTTATTTAATATGTATAGACGAGTTAGCACAAGTACCTGACAAAATTATTGACTTGGTTATTAGACCGTTTGCATCAGTTTCTTTGGAGCCTATGGAAAAGGTTAGAAGATTAGAACAACAAAAGAAGTTAATAGATGATGGTTTAGCCACGGAAGATGATTTTGAAGATGAAACTATTAATAAGATGATAATGACATCATCTGGATTTTTTAAATTTAACCATATGTGGAGGCGTATGAAAGATCATTGGGAAATGGTAGATAGATTTGGTGAAAACTCTATGCATGCTGTTTATCAGGTTCCCTATTGGTTTATGCCAACAGGTTTTTTAGAAAATGACAACATTGAAGAAGCCAAGCGTACTATGTCCAGTTATGAATTTCAAATGGAATATGAAGCTGCTATGATATCAGATTCAGAAGGTTTTTTTAAAGCATCGTTGCTGGAAGAGTGTACTGTTGATAGTGGTTTTAATATAGAATTACGTGGGGACCCAGCAGCTAAATATGTTGTAGGGGTAGATCCTAATCAAGGTGGTAGTGCAAGTTGTGGTATATTAATTATAAAAACAGGAGCTGTTAATAAAATAGTTAGTGTATTAGAATTAAAAAATAAGACAACACAAGGATTAACTAAGGCCATACAGTATATATGTAAAACATTTAATGTTATAAGGATATTTATGGACCAGGGTGGTGGTGGTAAGGCTATAATGGATTTATTAGATGATGGTTATGATGGATTTGAACCTATTATAGACAGAACTGATAAAGACAAGGTTCACAGAAAAGGTTCTCATATATTAGAGATGATTAATTTTACCCCAGCCTGGATAGCAGATGCTAATTTTGCTACCTTGTCTTTGATGGAAGACAGACGATTAAGATTTCCTGAACCACCAATATCCGCTTCAGATGATAGATATGGTATTAGTTATGATGTTTTTAATGTTTTGAAATCTCAGATATTAAGCATAATAGTAACTCAAACATCAAGCGGTTTATTACACTTTGACACACCTAAGAAGGGTCAAAACAAAGATTTATATTCAGCACTTATATTAGCTGCTTATGGTGTAAGAATGATTGAAAAAGAAATGGAAGATGATGGTATTCCTATTTTACATAGTACTGGTGGTATGGTTAGATCACGTACTGGTAGTAATACTTGGAGTCCTTTAGATATGAAAAATAATCCAATTCAAGTACAAACAACATTTGGCAACCATAATCTACAAGCAGCGGTTTTAAAGAAAAGAATTAAATAATTAAAATAATAATGTAACCTCTATACTTATAGAAGTATCTTTTAATTATAGGGAAAGGCGGGCTAAGGGCATGAAATTTGATTTTGATATTTGGAAAGTTACAAAATCAGTGGTATTAGTCTTGTTTATTATTTTTGTATTTTTTAATTTTAATAAAATTTTAAATAAATTTAATCAGACACCACCACAAAAACCACAGATAATACAAATACAAGATAATGCCCTTTTAATAAAATTAGCTGCTGATAATCAAAAGATTAAAGAGTTAGAATTGGAGTTAAAGGAAAAAAACAGTCTTATATTAAAATATGCAAAAGAAAATAAAGAAAAAGTTGATGAAATTGGTGTTATAAAATCAAAATTGGAACAGACTGTTAAGCTTCAACAATCATCTTCACATGTTTATTTAAATGGTAAAATAACCGATCATCATTTTATAAAAATTTATAAAAAAGCATCTGATGGTACTGAATTTCCTGTAGCATGGGCAATGTTTCATCCCAACCAAACCGATCCAAATAAGTTATGGAAAACTGGTACCTATCCATTAGAGTTTAACGTAAATGTTATTGAAACCGAAAATGATAAAGGTACTTTTAATAGATACGCTGAACTTAATGTCGAAAACAATCAAATGGAAGAAACAAAAGGTAATAAATATCCAGTAAAGATAACTAGATTAGATTGGGGTAAAAGTGAGAGAAATGATAAAAGTTTTTATTTATGGAATCCTAGATTAGGTGTTGGTGGTGTAGTTACCAATGATATCGCAGCCCCAAAATTAGATATAAGTTTATCATCTTATGGAAAAACTAAAAGGGATATGGATTGGCGGTTTTTGACTTTAGGTGTTGGATATTCCAATTATGAGGATGCTAATGGAAATTTTGTTTTTGAATTTACGCCCGCGCAGTGGAATTTTGGTAATGCAGTCCCATTAATAGAAAATGCTTTTATAGGACCATCTGTTGGATGTACTGATTCAGGAAAAACATCTTTTGGTTTTTCAATATCTGTACCATTTTAGTAAAGGAGAATAATAATTATGGCGACTAGCTATTTGGAAGATAAAAGTAAATATAGAGCCAATCAATGGGCTACTACATGGTCTGGTGAAGCACCTCCAGAGGTGGATGCTAAAATTGGTAGAAAAGACCCTACTTATATAACAGCTGTTGAAGTAACACCAACTGTTTCAGGTACTACATTAAGAACTAATTATAGGTAAAGGAGAGTTTTTTTTATGAAAGAAGAAACATTAATGGATATTACAGCTTCATTACAGGAAAAATATCCTGATGTTGGAATAAGGAAAATAGAGGTGCGTGAGGATGGTTCATCTTCTTTTTATTTAGATCCTACGCATAAAACATTAGCTTTTCTTGATAAAGGCCGTGCTGTAGTTCCTCATATTTTTAGAGAAACAGCTGCAACTATTACAAGAGATGCTATTGATAGAACAAGTTTAGATTTAATTCAAAAAGATCCATATGAAGATACACCACAAAATTTATTTAAAAGAGCTGATAGATATTATTATACTGATCCATTAGTGGGTTCTACCGTAAATTTATTAGCTACTTTATCAGCTAAAGGATTCGAAAATGATATAGATGATGCTAATATCAAACAGTTTTATGATGCTTGGGCTTTTGATGTAAATTTAATAGAGGTGTTGGAATGGATTTATTTAGATTTTTTTAAGATAGGGCACGTTGTTACATACAAAGTTCTTGCAAAATATGAACCAAGAGTATCTTATCTATCACCTATTCCAGGAAAAAAATTAAAGAAGCCTACTAGTAAATCTAAAGCTACAGGAGAAAGATTAAAAGATTTGGCAGAAAAAGAAGTTGAAGAAGTTTTAAAAGCTTTTAGGGAAGAAGCTAGAAGAATTGGTAAAACTGATGAAGAAATAAAAGAACTTGAAAAAGCTGCCAAGAAAAATATATGGTCAAAAGGACATTTACCAGTTTCGTATACAGTTTTAAATCCTCAATTAGTTAATGTTACTGGTAATTTACTGTTTGATAAGACATCTACAACTTTAAGACCACCTCCAGAATTAACTACATTATTAAAGAAACCTACTGCTGAGCAAACTGAAGAGGAACGTGCTCTTATAAAAGCATTACCTGGTGATTTGAAAAAAGCTGCCGAAAAAGGTGGGGAATATCCATTAGATTCGCGGTTGGTTGGTAGTATTACTTATAGAAAACAACCATATGAAAGATATGCTAAACCTAGAGCTACACGTATATTTGATAGCTTAGATTATAAGAAATGTTTACGACAAGCAGATTTGAGTACATTAGATGGTATATCAAATTATATTCTTAAGATAACAATTGGTTCTGATGAATATCCTGTTACTACACAAGCTGAGCTTGAGGCAGTAGCTCAATTATTTAATACACCTAGTAAGTCATTTGATGTGGTATGGAACCACACATTAAATATAGAAAAAGTAGTATCACCAGAAATTGAAGCTGTATTAGGACAGGAAAAATATGCGCAGGTTAATGATGATATATCAGGTGGTTTAGCTATTTCCAGAGCTTTAATAGATGGTATTTCTGATTTGAATGTTGCAGAAGCAGGATTAGTTATTAAAGGTCTTATGGAAGAAATAAATTATGCACGAAGGCAAGTTACTAGATGGATTTATAGGGAGTATCAACAAATAGCTGAAGCTGTAGGTTTTGATAGTTTTCCAAAAATTAGATGGGATGAGGGTGTATTGCAAGATTTAGTATTATATATGAATACACTATCACAACTTGTTGATCGTCGTATGTTAAGTTATAGAACTGCACTTGAAGCTTTAGGTTTTGATTTTCCGAACGAAAAGAAAAATATGGAAGAAGAGTTTAAAATTGTTCAAGATGGTTTGTTTGGTATTATTGGTTCTCCGTGGCAACAAGCAAAAAGTCCTTTTGGCGCCGGCGGTGGTGGAGCCGTACAACCTGTGCAAAAAGCTCCAATTGGAACACCTTCCAGTGGACGACCTAAATCACAACCCGCTAAAAAGAAAACACCAGAACCAGTACCTACAGCAAAAACACCGAAACCTAAGAAAACAACTTCTGGTGAAACTTTAAGTAATATAGTTAAAGAATTGAGTGACGAAGAATTTTTAGATTTTAAACATGAATTAGAAAAAATAAGATTAAAGAAATAAACTAACTATATAATAACTGAGGAGGTTATTTTTATGGCTAGACGAAAAAATAAGATTACAAAAGGTGCTAATAGAAGAAAAAAGACATAGTAGTTTATAAGGAGGATTTAAAGTGGAAAAGAAGGATCATATTTATTTAAAAG
>Ga0307422_1001173_pt1 | contig 13861 bp, 10 predicted proteins | sample SalMarWE160290MG_FD_202153 | JGI IMG/M metagenome (GOLD analysis project Ga0307422, IMG submission 202153) | Salt marsh sediment microbial communities from the Plum Island Ecosystem LTER, Massachusetts, United States - WE1602-90 | ecosystem: Environmental > Aquatic > Marine > Intertidal zone >...
CTTAATAAAATCTTCTTGTCAGTAATTTATGCATCACTGTTTAACTGCGTCCCACAAAATTTACAAAAGGTGGCATTCACATCATGTCCCTCACGCATACATCCCGGACAAACCTGTGAAGAAGGTCTTTTCGATTCCGAGCGGGCAATTTCTACTGAGATAATCCCGGTGGGAACGGCTATAATAGCATATCCGATTATCATAAGTATCCCGCTTATAAACTGCCCCAATACAGTTTGTGGTATAATATCGCCATAACCAACAGTGGTCAGCGTAACAATGGCCCAGTAAATGCTCTTCGGGATACTGGTAAATCCATGTTGTTCACCTTCGATAAGGTACATAAGTGTCCCTACCAGTAAAATAACCATCAGCACTGCAAACATAAATACACTGATTTTTTCCCGGCTCGATTTTAGGGCTCTGATCAGGGTGTCTCCTGCTTTCAGGTAACGACTGACCTTTAATATCCTGAAAATTCGTAATAATCGCAATGCCCTTATTACCAGTAAACTTCTTGCCCCTACAATAAATATTCCTAGAAACGCCGGCATAATGGCCAGTAAATCGATAACTCCATAAAAACTGATGATGTATTGTATCCTTTTCCTGGCAGAAAATATGCGCAGCAAATACTCAAGGCTGAAAATGATAGTGAAGATCCATTCCAGGATAATAAAAGTATGACCGAAATTATTTCGCAGGGAAGGAATACTCTCGCCGGTTACGGCAATTATACTCAGAACAATTACAATAAGTAGCGCAATATCAAAGAGTTTTCCGTATTTTGTGTCGGCTTCAAAAATAATTTCGAAGAGGTTTTCACGAAGTTTTTTCTTCATAGCTAAATCATTTTTTGAAGATTATGCGTTTATTTTTTAAACTTAGTACTCAAATTATACGTTATAAATTTCTATGAACAAGTTTAAAGAAGATTTTCTGGAAGCAAAAGAAGTTCTCGAAAAATTCCTTTCCGATGACATGAATTTTAAGAAACTTGAAACAGCAGGCACCCTTATGGTAAAGGCTGTTAACTCAGGAAATAAACTGATTTCATGCGGTAATGGCGGCTCGATGAGTGATGCCATGCATTTTGCCGAAGAACTGACCGGTCAGTTCAGAGACAAGCGAAAAGCCATTGCGGCTCTCTCAGTCGCTGATCCTTCCCATATCACCTGTGCTGCCAATGATTATGGTTTCGGTGCCATTTTTTCACGTTTCATCGAAGCGCATGGAAATACAGGCGATGTTCTGCTGGCCATAAGTACCAGTGGTAACAGTGAAAATATTCTGCAGGCTGCCGACACAGCAAAGAAAAAAGGAATGAAAATCGTGTCCCTGACTGGCAAAGATGGGGGAAAGTTAGCTGCTTTAAGTGATGTGGAAATTCGTGCACCACATAGTGGCTATTCCGACCGGATACAGGAAATCCATATCAAGATTATTCATAGTCTTATTCATTTTATTGAATGCCATATCGATTGAGATCCATAAAGAAAATACTGTCCTATGGCCTGATCATTCTTTTTACGGCCCTGATTGTAAGTGCCTGCCTTGATAATTTCAATCGCGAACTGGATACTATTTATTATAATCCTTCCTACTCTGTTCCTATCGGACCTGTATCGCATAGTATGGCGGATATTATGCCTTACCTGGCATTACCCTGGCCTATTCCGGATACTTCCCTTTTGCCGGATACAGCAGATTTTCCCATTCTGATCTATGACGATACCCTGTTCTTCAGGAATCCGGAAGAAGGTTACGATACGATATTTATCGAACCTTTCGATTTACAAGACATTGTTGAGCAAACCGAATATATCGTATCGGTCATGTTCCGCGCCAATATTCTTAATGGACTTCCGGTGAACACTGCCACACAGGTCTATTATCTTAACGAGGGTGGCCAGACAACCGACTCATTATACGATAATGGAAGCACGAATATACAGAGTGCCCTGGTTAATGAAAGAGATAGTGTACTGACTCCCTATTTTACTACCATCGATACCTATCTCGACGAAGCAGAAATACAAAATCTGGTGCAGGCTTCCCAGCTTGGCATTTATATATATTTGCAAACCCTTCAACCCGATAATGATACACTTCGAGTATACTCCAATCAACCTTTTGATGTTCAATTAGCAGTACGTGTAGAATTATTAATTCCGCTTTAATAGACTATTTCGTTGGATGAATAAAATACTGCTCATTATTATACTATTTGTCCCTGATATTCTTTCGGGACAACAGAATCAGCAGCTCTACCAGATGCATTACCTGGGGGAAAGTAATTTTCTGAATCCCGCTGTTCAGTCGGAATGTAAAATATTTATCGGCCTACCCATAATATCTTCGTTTCATTTCAATTATGCCAACTCCGGTTTTAATTATCGCCAGCTCGTTGAAAATACAAGCGACAGCACCAGCCAGTTACAGATCGATCAGAGAGTACGCCGGCTGGGTCTCCGCACTCTTATTGCCACTGAACTCCATTTCACCTGGTTAGCTCTTGGTTATAATTATAAAGATTACTATTTTGCTTTTTCAATTATTGAGAAAAATAATATCCCTATCACCCTTTCAAAAGATCTTTTTAAACTTCCCTGGAGAGGTAATACACCTTTTGAAGGAGATAATGCCAGTTCGCGCGGAACAGCAATCTATGCTATGCACTACCGCGAATATGCCCTGGGGATTTCGAAAAAAACAGGATACGGAAATTATTACGGGATCAAAGGAAAACTCCTTTTTGGAAAACTCAATGCGGCTTCACCAAAATCGAACGTTTCACTTTACACTCATCCTACCTATTTTGACCTGACACTGGATGGAGAAGTACGAATGAATATATCGACACCTGTAGTTATTGAGGAAGTCGACGGACGAATAACCGACATTTCATACGATGAAAGTGCAGACATTATGCAATTGATTTTTAACAAGAAAAACTGGGGAATTGCCTTCGATGCAGGCTTTATCCGGCAGGTGAGTGAAAAAGTATCGGTTTCAGGAAGCGTGGTTGACCTTGGATTTATCCGCTGGCGATCGTACCTGAATAACCTATACACGTCAGAAGAATTTATGTACGAGGGTATTTTGGTGGATACGGGTAATGTTATGGAATCCATCTTCGATTCAATAAATTTTGAAGTCAATCACGATCCTTACTTTACCATGCTTCCCTTAAAACTATACATGGGAGCCGAATACAGTGTAACTGAAAAATTTGCCCTGCGCGGACTGACATCGGCCGTGGTATACCGTACCAAAATTGTCCCCGCCCTGACACTGGGACTCGATTACAATCCCTTTGGCCATTTTCATCTGGTAGGAAGCTATTCCCTTATGTACCGAGCTTTCAATATTGCCGGCCTGGGTTTTTCCGTGGGTAGGGGTCCCCTCCAGTTTTACGTCATCAGCGATAATGTGGCCGGAATGATATGGCCGCTCTCTGCCCGCAATCTTAACCTCCGGTTTGGACTCAACCTGAACTTCGGTTGTAATCAAAGAGAAGATAAACCGGAAGGCTATACTTCGGGTTTCGGGCCCTGCCCGGTGTATGAAAAAGCACTCGATCGCCAGAAAAGAATGATGAAACGCCGGTAGGTCAGGTGCTTACCTTGACAGTTAGATTGAGAACCTGTAAAAATTTTCCGGTGAAAAGGTCGGATTTTGTTTTTGTGCTGAGGGGGTGTTATCAAGGTCTCTCCATGTTTGAGACCGACAAGAAATAAAACAAAAACCGGGCACCTTTCAGGAAAATTTTTCGAGTCTTGATCTTTCTTTGATGACTTTCTTGCCATCAAGGGAAAGAAAGTCATTGGGGTGAGGGGCAAAGCCCCGGTAAATTATATATAGGCATCATTAATCTCAGAATTATTTGGCTGTTCCCCTGAAGAAAAGTATATTTGAGTATCAGTCAGTCGCCCGGCAGCAGGGTAATGAACTATTACCGGTAGCAGTAAGAAGAGAAGAGAGAAGCAGGGTTTTGTAAAAGAGAAAATTCGTTGAGTATGCAAGGGATACATTTTTCTGTTATGTATTTTAACACCAACCCTTAATTATGTTAGTTAAAACATTTGCAAGCGCCGTATTTGGAATCGATGCCGCCATTATAACCGTTGAGGTAAATGTCAGTAAGGGAATTAATTTCTTTCTTGTCGGCCTGCCCGACAATGCTGTTAAGGAAAGCAAACAACGCATGGAATCGGCCATTAAAACCCTGGGATACAACTGGCCGGGGAAACGCATTGTTATTAATATGGCTCCCGCCGATGTGCGTAAAGAGGGCTCGGCATACGATCTCCCGCTGGCCGTTGGAATTCTTGCTGCCTCGGAGCAGGTGAAGAGTGAAAAATTTGCTGATTATATTCTTATGGGTGAGCTGTCGCTCGATGGAACCATTCATCCCGTTAAAGGCGTTTTGCCCATTGCTATCGAAGCGCGGAAAAACAATTTCAAGGGATTTCTCCTGCCGAAACAGAATGCCCCCGAAGCAGCCGTAGTCGATAACCTGGACGTATATGGCGTTGAAACCCTGCAGGAGGTAATCGATTTCTTTAATGAAGAAAAAGAGCTGGAGATGACCTATGTTGATACCCGTAACGAATTTTTTTCCAACCTGGATAACTACGATGTCGACCTGGCCGATGTGAAAGGACAGGAAAATGTGAAACGTGCCCTTGAAGTAGCGGCTGCCGGCGGGCATAATATCATCATGGTGGGTCCCCCGGGAGCAGGGAAAACCATGCTTGCCAAACGGCTAAGCACCATCATTCCACCGCTTTCGCTTCATGAAGCGCTGGAAACCACCAAGATCCATTCTGTAGCCGGATTGCTCGACAGTCATAACGGCCTGGTGACCCAGCGCCCTTTTCGTTCTCCGCATCACACCACCTCTGATATCGCTTTGGTTGGCGGTGGCAGCTATCCCCAGCCCGGAGAAATATCGCTGGCACATAACGGGGTCCTTTTTCTCGACGAACTTCCCGAATTTAAACGCACCGTACTGGAAGTGCTGCGCCAGCCGCTGGAAGACCGGCATATTACCATTTCACGATCGAAGTACACCATCGATTACCCGGCAAGCTTTATGCTGGTGGCGTCGATGAATCCCTGTCCGTGCGGGTATTACAATCACCCGGAGAAGGAGTGCGTTTGCACACCCGGGGTAGTTCAGAAATACCTGAACCGAATTTCCGGTCCTCTGCTCGACCGTATCGATATTCATGTTGAAGTGGTCCCCGTCCCCTTCCGGAAACTCTCGGAGGCCCGGACCAGCGAAAACAGCCATGATGTTCGCGGCAGGGTCACAAAAGCCCGGAAAATACAGGAAGAACGTTACAAAGACCATGCAGGCATTCACTGCAACGCCCAGATGGGCGCCTCACTGCTCCAGAAGATCTGCATTATCGATGATGAAGGTATCAAACTGCTGAAAAATGCCATGGAACGCCTGGGCTTGTCGGCACGTGCCTACGACCGGATTCTGAAAGTATCACGTACCATTGCCGACATGGAAGAAAGCGAAAACATTGAACCGGCACACTTGGCAGAAGCCATTCAGTACCGCAGCCTGGACCGGGATAGCTGGGCGGGATGAAAAATTGTTAAATTGGGGAATTGTTTAACTGAGTAACTGGGGCTTTTTAATGAAAGCGAAGTTGCAAACTTATCAGCAGTTTTCGCCCGGATTACAAATCCGCGCGAGCGGGAGAACAGTATAAAAGAGCGATTACGCCTATTCAAAACCGAAGCCTGTACCGAATCCTTTAAGCCCAATTAAATTTTAGAAATAATTTGAAATACCGCCATTCCGTATCATTTTAACCTATCACCAGATTTATTTCTGTCTCTGATGCGGGAAATCAATTGGTCCGATTTCACTACAAATATTTAATCTCCCGCTTCTGGCGGGACAGGCTTTACAGGATATATTCGTCGTACCATAGTCCGTAGGACTTATATATTTGTAGAAATAGCATATAATATAAAAGCGCACTATCAATAAACCTCATCTGGAATGCTGCCTGTGAATAGTGCGCAACAGACAGACCATATTTTTTGGAATGCCGATATGGAAGAAAGCTCCAACATAGAACCGGCCCACCTGGCCGAAGCCATTCAATACAGAAGTTTGGAACGGGATATCCAGGTGGTATAACTGGATTGTTTGCTTGTTGATTTATTTAAAATATCAGGTAAGTTCCATGGAAAAAGGAGTTTTTTTCTGATCAGATAGTTACAATCCGAACCAGTTCCTTGTTATTTTTCATTACCCCTCCATATGAATCGGATGCACTTCGCAATTTCTCAATAAAAAATGAGTGGATGATTCATGAAATTATCATAATCGGACATCATTGTATAAAAAAGTACCTTTTCTATACTGTATTTTTACTTCAGATATCAGCCTGAAAAATAGTAATGTCCGGAATAAATTTTTTTACCTATGAAAGCATTCAATAAAATAATTATAAGCACCCTGTTTTTGTTGATTTTTAACATGACCCAGGGACAAACAGAGGAGAAAAAAGTTTTAATTCATTATATGGGCTGGTTTGGCGAAGGGGAATCAGGCAGGCATTGGTCATGCGGACAGGCTCACACTCCTTTAATCGGCTACTACAGCTCTTTAAGCTGGGCAGCCCAGATATACCATATTCTGCTATCATGGTCGTGCGGGATTGACGGCCTTATTATCAATGTGAAAGATGATTATGATGCTGACTGTATGAAAACCATCATCCAGACATTAAAGCGAATACAAGACATCGATAATGTAGGATTTACGTATGATTTTACTATAAGCTATGACGACCAGGGACTGTCTGATATATTTGAAGCAGAAACGAAATTTACCTATCTCAGAGATTATATTCTGCCGGAACCGATAAGCTTTCTTCGTTATAATGGAATACCTGCAATTTTTGCTTTTAATTATCCCGATCAATACCTTACAGCTGAGGATTATGATACCGCATTGGATGAGGTTTTTTCAACCAACAGGCCCATACTTGTCTGGAATCAGATTGAAACCGACGCCCTGGGATATGCCAGTTCATTCTACCCCTGGGTGCAACCTGGTGGTGAGTGGAACGGTTCGAATTGGGGACAAGCCTACCTGGATTGGTTTTACCCTGAATTTAATAAATATGCGACACAGCTCGATTTTGCTACAGGTGGCGTGTGGGCCGGATTTGACGACAGGTCGAATACTTGCTGGGGAGGGTCAAGGTGGATAGAAAGGCAGGATGGATTGGTTTATATCAAAACCTGGGAATATATCAATAATTATTCCGAAGAATTACCTCTTCTCTGGACAGTAATTGAAACCTGGAACGATTGGAACGAAGGAACCGAAATAGAACCCAGTGTTGAAGACGGTTATAAATATCTTAGAAGTACAATAGATAATATCAACGCATTTAAAGATTCAGGTATTAGTAATGACACCAGTAAATTCGAAGCTGTTAAAAATATATACTTTTCAGCCGATTCAATAGAAAATGGCTTGGTCGATTCGGTAACATATTATCCTCTCCTTGAGGAAACCATTGCATCTTTTATTCAGAATAATCCTGTTGCTGGTTTTTCATATCAAAAGTCTGAAGTAACAATTCAGCTGGATGTATCTCCAAATCCTGTCACATCGCTTGTGCAATTTCATATTACCCTGCCTGAAGCATCGGAAGGATTGCTAAAGATTCTGGATGTAAACGGTCGTGCTATAGAAACAATATATACCGGCTTTTTACCGGAGGGAAATAAAATAGTTGAATGGAATTCTTCAAACTTAAAAAGGGGGATATATCTATGTTCATTGAAAACTGAACAGAACCAGGTAGTAAGAAGAATAGTGATTTTATAATCCTCTTTTATCTATACCTTGATTTTCGTTCCATTTTTCCGATCTGATTTTTCGAAAATCTTTAGGGGTCATATTCTTTCTCATTTTAAACAATTTGTTGAAATTCGAAACATTGTTAAACCCGGTGACCTCTGAAATATGTGCTATAGATAAATCTGTTTCAAGTAACATCCGGCATGCGTTACTAATTCGCATATCAATCAGGTAATCCGTAAATGATCTGTAAGTCCGCTTTTTGAAAAAGTGACTGAATGCAGAAGGCGACATGTGTATTAATCCTGCTACATCTTCAATACTTATTTTCTTCCTGTAATTCTTCATAATATAATCACATGCTTCCAATATTCTTGAATGGTTCTGAACTTCATTGGGATTATTTAGCATAGGTGATGAAAGCAGAAGTTCGTAAGGATTAATTGCCATTTCATTTAATAAAGAATGAAAATCAAGGAAACCATTAAATCCTGTTGTTTTAGTTAGTTTAAGGATTTTTCGTTTTAAAATTGCTAATTGTTTGCCTTTGAAAATAACACCAAATTGTGAATCTTCCAGTAATTTCTTTATAGGTAAAAGAACTTCAAACTCGAGCGTACGTCTGTTCAAAAAATCTCTTGCAAATTGAATGGTAATTACCCTTGCATCATTGTGGGCACTTTCACTTGTCCATGCATGTAATGTATTTGAACCAACTAAAACCAAATCGGTTTCTTTATATGTTTTAATTGAATCGCCAATAATCCGTTTGCCATAGGTGTTAAAAACAAGATTTATTTCATATTCAGGATGGTAGTGAATAGGATAATCAAACAAAGCATTATAATGATTCTGTAAAAGGTAAAACTGCGAGCTGTTTATCGGTGTAATCTCTCTTTCAATATGTTTCATCCTTTGTAGTATTATTTAGCTATGTTTAGGACTAAAATAAATAAAACTACATTTTACTTACATTGATTTCATAAAAGTATCAAAATCTGACGTAATTATATAAAAAAGCCCGCTTTACGTAATGTATTTTTACTGTCGGATCATTTCACTTTGAGAAAGTTATTATTTACAAAGGGGCCTTTTATAATATAGAATATCATATTAATAAAAAATAGTAATATTTCACTGCCTTATGAAAATGAACAATTCACTAAAGCTTATTCTTTTAATGGGGATCATCATTATAAGAGGATATTCTACTCCGGCACAGGAATTAAAAACTTCAATAGTTACAGGTAAAATCACTTCGATAGAAGAAGAGGCCCTCCCCGGCGTTAATATTATTGTCGAAGGAACATCTACAGGTACTATTTCCGATAACGAAGGTAATTATACAATTGAAATACCTGAAAGCGCAGAGTTTTTAGTTTTTTCGTATGTAGGTTATATTTCAGAACGATTAATGATCGAAAACCAAACAGTGATAAATGTTGTGTTATTACCTGACATTGTATCGCTTTCAGAAATCGTTGTTGTTGGCTATGGGGTACAGAAAAAAAGTTTGGTTACCGGTTCTATTTCTAAAATATCCTCGGATGAGATAACTCAAACGCAAGACTTACGGGTAGAACAGGCCCTTCAGGGAAAAGTATCCGGAGTATCTATTCAGGCTAATTCAGGACAACCTGGCCAGAATTTTAATGTATTAATTCGTGGTATTGGATCCAATGGAAATACAGAGCCCCTTTATATTATTGATGGTTTAAAAGTCGGAGTTGATGGAATGAACAGCCTAAATCCCAGTGATATAGAAAGCATAGAAATATTGAAAGATGCAGCTTCTGCTGCCATTTATGGTACACAAGCAGCGAATGGAGTAATATTAATTACCACCAAACAGGGTAATAAAAGGGAGAAAGGTACCTTTTCATATAACGGGTACTGGGGAATTAGTGATGCCGCTGTATACCCTGATTTAATGAACGCAAACGAATATGCCACATACATGCGCGAGGCCTATGCTTTAGAGGAAATAGGCCTTGACGACAGGAATATGAATGATGCGGATGTTCAGACCATTGTAGACAGTAGATTCCCCTATCACCCGGATACCCTGGGTGAGGGTACCAATTGGATAAGGGAGGTAGTAAATCCTGCCTTACAGCAAAGTCATGTGCTATCTTTCAGCTCCGGAACAGAAAAATCGACCGTTTATATATCCGGCAGTTATTTTGAGCAAAATGGAATTATCGGGGGTGATCGTTCAACATTTGAACGGTACACGTTTACGATTAATAATTTTACGGAAATAAATAATTGGATCTCAGTAAAGGGGAAATTAGACTTTTCCAATAAACTTCAAAAGACTATCCCGGAAAATGATGAGTTTGAAGGTATAATGTCACAAGCGATTAACATGGATCCAATTACCCCGGTTTTCTTCATCGACACATCCGAATTAAGGCCTGTTGAAATAAACAATATCTCCGGCCTTATGAAAAATGATGAAGGCAGGTACTATGCCATCTCCAGATTAGTATCTGGTGATGTATGTAATCCTTTTGCCTTGTTGGAAACAAGAAATAATTACAGGAAAACTGCAAGTATTAGAGGACGGCTAAGCGCTAATCTCGAAATAATTAAAAACCTGGTTTATACTCCAGCCATCAACTTTGAACTCTTTAACGGTTTATATTCGCAATGGAGACCTGATTTTTATCTAAACTCTGTAAGAACAGGTACGCGAAGCGAGATTGTAAAAAATATGGAAAGAGGGGGTAATTATATTTGGGAACAAACCCTTCATTATAACAAAACATTTGGCAACCATTCAATTGGGCTGTTAATAGGCAATTCTTATGAAAAATACAATTGGTATGGTATGTATGTTCAAAATTTTAATATGAGGTACCTTACTGATGATTTTGCCTATTTAGCATCAGCAGCTGATGCAGGGGATAAGCCTGCTGATGCTACTTTTGATAATGTGTTGATTTCATATTTTGGAAGAATAAACTATAACTGGAAAGAAAAAATACTGTTCACTTTTAATTACCGGGCTGATGGATCGATGAAATTCGGAACTGATAACCGGTTTGGCTATTTCCCGTCTGTTTCAATGGGATACGTTCCGACACGTGAAGCATGGTGGTCAGTGCCTGACATTAACTTTCTTAAGATAAGGGGGAGCTGGGGAAGGAATGGTAGCAATGCCAATTTAGGCAGCTATGATTATGTGAGTATAATTGATTTCGGGTATTATGCAGGAAGATATCCTTCTTCAGATGATCAGGTACTTAATGGTGCTAAACCAAGTCGTGTTGAAAATACCAGACTTAAATGGGAAACTTCCGAGCAAATCGATTTTGGTTTAGACCTTGGACTGTTTTCAAATAAAATATTTATAACTGCTGATTACTATATTAAAGACCAGAAAGATTTTCTTGCTGAAGCAACAGTACCAATATATGTTGGAAATCCAAGCCCTATAATCAATGCAGGAACCATCAGAAATTCAGGCATTGAGCTGGATATCAAGTATTCCGGTGCCAGTGGGGAATTCAAATATAGCATTGGTGCTTCAGCTACATATCTTATGAATAAAGTACTTGAGATGCCGGAGAATGTAGTTCCATATGAAGGAGTAACTATAGGAAGCGGTGCTTCATCTGGTATTGTTAATTGTTTTGAAGTTGGTGAACCTGTCTGGTATTTCTGGGGCTATGAAACAGATGGTTTCTTTGATGATGTTGATGAGATTTTAAATTATGTTAATGAAGAAAACGATTCCCTCTTGCAGCCAAATGCCATACCCGGCGATGTTAAATTTGTTGATCGGAACGGTGATGGGGTAATCGACCAAAGTGATAAGATGAAATTGGGAAAACCATTACCAACATGGGCTTATGGTTTTACAATCAATCTTAGCTATAAAATATTCGATTTTTCTGCTGTGTTGTCAGCAGTAACAGGGAATTCAATATACAATGCTACAATTCGTCCCGGGCAGGGCAGAAATAACCGGACAATGGAATTTTATGAAAACAGATGGATCCCCGATAATCCCGATGCAACCTGGTTCAGGCCAACTGTTATTGACGATAATAAAAATTTTCGTGAAAGCGATCTCTTTGTTGAAGATGGCTCATACCTTAAATTACGCAATGTTCAGATTGGCATTACTATTCCGTCGAAGATTACACGCTTTTTACGAATTGAAAAACTACGCATTTATGTTTCAGGATCTAATCTATTAACACTTACAAAATATTCAGGAGGTGATCCTGAGATTGGTCGAACCCCGGGGTTACAAAATGCCAGTGGTGATGCATGGAAAAGTATAAGTATTGACAGGGGTTTCTATTCAACAGCAAGAACATATTTTGGTGGTATTAGCGTAACTTTTTAATATTTAAAACTATGGTGGTGAAAAAAATTATAGTATTAGCGATAATAGTCAGCTTTTTTGTTGGATGCTCACCTGACCTGTTGGATGTAGATCCAAAAAATCAAGTACTTGAAAACAATTATTATCTTACAAGAGAAGACATGGAGGCTGCCCTGATTTCGGCCTACGATCCTATTTCATGGGTCTTTCATTGGGGGGCATCGACATTTGTAACGCTGAATGTCGCTTCAGATGATGCCAATGCAGGGGGAACTCCCGGAGGCCAGGATATTATAGCCTATCAGGGTGCTGATAAATTTAACCTGTTACCCGGCATGGAGAGGATTGAGAGTTTATGGAGAAAATACTATGCCGGAATATACAGGACCAATATTTTACTTGAAAATGCTGACCCAAATGATGAAGAATTAGCTGTTATAATAGCTGAAGCTAAGTTTTTAAGGGCTTATTATTATTTCGATCTTGTCAGATACTATGGCGATGTGGTACTACTTGATCACACTGCCTCAGTCGATGAATACAGACTTCCAAGAATACCGGCCGAAGAAGTATATGATTTTATAGTGAATGATCTGAGTGATGCAATACCCGTTTTGCCGGATAAAAACCAGCTTACCGGTGATCAGTTGTTTCGGGCAACAAAGTCAGCAGCTCAAGCCTTGTTAGGAAAAGTATATTTGTTCATGTCATCACCTGGCAACAATTATTACCAGCAAGCGGCTGATCTGTTTGGAAGTATTATTCAATCGGGAATTTATGACCTTCATCCCGATTATGACATGAATTTCCTGGCAACGTATGAACATGGAGTTGAATCTGTATTTGAACTGGAATATACCTCTGCTATCAATAGTACATTCCAGGCTGATGATTACACTGGGTATTCTTATGATGAAGCAAGCGTTGATTTTAAGCTATGCGGTATCCGTGAATGGAACCAGGGTAACAATACATCGGTTGTTAATATGTTGGCCGGATGGGGTTTTATTAAACCAACCCGCGAATTAGTAGAAGCTTATATAGATGAAAATGATCTAATAAGGCTGAATTATAATATATACCTGGGAAACCCAATGTCTGCTGAAATTGATTCGGCATTTGATTTTTATCTCAGTCAGTATGGAACATGGAGTAGTGAAGAAGAAGATTCTGAAGATTTTGAGGGTTTTTTTAGAAGAAAATACCGTTACGACGTCAACTATGTAGTTGGCGACATCAGTTTTCTTAACATTAATATTATAAGATATGCAGATGTATTACTTATGATGGCCGAATGTTTAGTAAACGGAGCAACTGATGCTTATAATGGCCAAAGTGCTGCTTTCTATGTAAACCAAGTTCGGAACCGGGTGAACCTGCCTTCATTATCTTCTGTAACAATAAACGATATTAAAAAAGAAAGAAGACTGGAATTCGCTTTTGAAATGATCCGCTATTGGGACCTATTAAGATGGGGAGATGCAGATGGCGTATTTACCAACTATAAACCTGGCAAGGGATACTATTGGGATCCGGTTAAAAAGGGGTTGTGGCCAATTCCTCTGACTGAAATTAACCGATCTGGAGGGAGTTTAATTCAAAATCCAGGATATATCAATGAATAATTACAGTTGTTCTGTGATTACAATATATTTTCAAGTTCAGGTACCTCT